>Ga0316613_10000075_pt1 | contig 142404 bp, 151 predicted proteins | sample OWC_soil_day10_C_2_FD_207647 | JGI IMG/M metagenome (GOLD analysis project Ga0316613, IMG submission 207647) | Wetland soil microbial communities from Old Woman Creek delta, Ohio, United States - OWC_soil_day10_CT_b | ecosystem: Environmental > Terrestrial > Soil > Wetlands | place: USA: Ohio... | reverse complement strand
AAGGCCCCTTGAAGAATACAAGGTAGATAGGCCAGATGTGTAAGGATAGCAATATCTTCAGCTGACTGGTACTAATAGGCCGAGGGCTTGACTTAAGCAGCGAACCAAAATTTAAGCGCTAAAGCGCGAAAAATTTTGTGTGAGTCGCTTAGTTCCGAGCGAAAGTGAGGAACATCCTACAGCAAGACAGTAGGATAATAGCGAGAACAAACTTCTAATCCAATGAAATGTGCAAGTAACTTCACTAAAGCTGATGTGCAGTTTTGAGGGAGCATACCTCAATAATCTGGTGACGATAGCTACGGGGTTCCACCTGTTCCCATACCGAACACAGTAGTTAAGCCCGTATACGCCGAAAGTACTTGGTTGGAAACGGCCTGGGAGGATAGGTAGCCGCCAGTTAAAAACCACTCATTTTATGAGTGGTTTTTTATTTGGGGTAATAGTCGTTTAATAAAAGGAAAAAATTGTTTAATGGAGAAACCTAAATGTTATGTCTATAATGTCATTAAGGTAGGGAGTCAGAGAGAAAGCAGAGGGGGATATTGCGGACTTATGAATAATGGAGAAGTGCAACGTGGACTAAAACCAAGACATATTAATTTAATTGCTCTAGGTGGGATAATTAGTAGTGGGTATTTTTTGGGAATCGGGTATGTTTTGGATAAGGCTGGGCCAGCTGCTATTTTGGCTTATGTGCTAGGCGGGTTAATTGTTTTTAGTGTCATGTTGTGTTTAGGAGAGTTGGCAGTATATAGGCCAATCTCCGGATCCTTTATATCATATGCAAGGGACTATATTTCACCAGCCTGGGCCTGCGGTGTTGGATGGTCATATTGGATTACTTGGGTAAGTTATGTACCGTCTGAAATGATTGCTGCCGGTATTATTATGAATCAGCTTATCCCGACTATTGCGCCGGAATGGTGGGCCGTTTTGTTTGGTCTTTTAGTGACAGTAATAAACCTATTCCATGTGGAAAAATTTGGAGAAACAGAATATTGGTTGGCTATTATAAAGATTGTGGCGTTAATTATGTTTTCAGTCCTAGGCTTTTTGATTTTTTTAGGCATAATAGGCGATGCTGGATTTTTAGGGACAAGTATATTATTTGGTAATAGAGGCTTTGCACCCAATGGCTATTGGAGTGCTTTTCTTACAATGGTAATAATATTAGTAAATTTTCAAGGGTCCGAAATTATTGGATTAGCTGCAGGCGAGTGCCAAGAACCGGAGAAAAGCATTCCCAAAGCCATTCGTAACGTAGTTTGGCGTATTTTAGGTTTATATATTGTGCCATTGCTGATACTTGTAACAATATTCCCATGGGATAAAGCTAGTTTAGAAGAAAGTGCATTTGCGGCGGCTCTTAGCACGCATGGAATGACATGGGTAGGGAAGGCTTTTGCATTTGTAATTTTGTCTGCGGCTATTTCATGTTCAAATTCAGGTCTGTATGGATGCAGTAGGGCAATGTATTCTTTAGCGAAGGAAGACATGGCACCAACTATTTTTGGTAAGCTGGATCAAAGTGGTGTACCTCGTAATGCAATATTATTTTCAATCATCGCATCGTGGATCGGAATTGCACTATATACTGTTGATGCAAGTAAAAGTTTATACACTAGTCTATTGGCGCTTTCTGGGTTTTCTGGGGCGATTGCCTGGATATCAATATGTTGGTGTCAGTATAATTTACGGATGCGTCTCAGAGCGAACGGTGAAGAAGGAAAATTAAAGTTTAAGACACCATTATTTCCTTATGTAACGTTGTTTGGTATATGGGTCCAAGTTGCTTGTCTAATTGTTGCTGCGTTAACAGATGATTTACGGATATCGTTACTGATTGGTGTACCTATATTAATAATTCCTATTATTTGGTACAAAACAAGAGCGCGGTTATCAAGACATTTGCCACCCTTATCTGAGGATGCATAAAGTGATTAATCATTAGATATAAAAAGATCAGCAGTGAAGGTTGCTGATCTTTTATATTGATCCTACCAAGGAACAGATTAGTAATTATTAAGTTCATAAATAAATGAAACTGTTTAAGCTAATCATTATGTTACATTAAACACATAGTTGTTCTTGGAATTATTATCCCAGTTGTAGCCAGAATCACGAAAACAGATATTTAGAGTGTTTTCTTCGGCAGCAAGTACTGTAGCCTCAAACGTACCGGAATGTGACTTGGTCATTTTAACTTCTTGTACATTTTCCCAGTTAGACCCGATTCCTGCATGTGCATATAATTCAGTTGCGCCATTTTGGGCAAGTATGCCATCATAACTAATTCGGACGGGGGCATATACTGGCGCTACTTCTAGACTTAAGAGGACGCCTTTGGCTTTATATTTGCGAACTGTTTTGGCGTTGTTTTCCGATTTTGCGATAGTACCGTTGGAATGGGCATGTTCTAAAATTTGCGATGCTTTGGGCTCGTCATAATTCATAGTTGCAGTAGTATTAACGGAAGCGCGGCGCGTTTTCTTGGCGTGAGTCGAAGTAGAAGGTTCAAGAGTTTGAATATTATCGGAATCAATTACCGGAGTAGTTTTCTTTATTCGAGGCATTAGTAACCCTCCTTTACAGTATATGTTGGTACTTATATTTTTCCACTACTCAAATATTTAATACTTGTTAAATAATCCGGGAGATAAAATTCTATGTTAGACAGGAGCAAAGAAAAATATAGAAAGAAATAGGGGTTGTAACTATCAGTGGGAGAAATCATTGTTGTTGAGAGTGGTTAGACTTTAAGTTTAGGCTTGTAAAGTAAAAACTCCAATCTCTGGTGGACAGTTAAAGCGAAAAGGAAACCAATGACCGGTGCCACTTGAGACGTAGCCGTAAACGCCGTTATTTCGGTATAAGCCTCGCATGTAGGCATATGATGAAATTAGCGATTTTCCGAATAAGGTAAATTGACCACCGTGAGTGTGACCTGCTAAAGTCAAATCAACTTGTTTTTGAAAACTGTCATATAGAAAATCAGGATGGTGGGCGATTAGTAGTTTAATGGCATCGACGGGGACGTTTTTGAGAGCGGTGGCAAAATACTGTTGACGTTTTGTGGCACTTACGTTAATTCCGGTACGTGCCTGGTCTGCCCAAGGATAATCAACGCCCATAATATATAATGGTTTATGTCCAGCTATAATTAGTTGACTTTCGTTATTTAACGCTATTAATCGGCTTTTGTTTATTTCGGCTCGGACAAAATCAATATTGTGGAAGTATTCGTGGTTACCATAGCAATAATAGATACCATGGGGAACAAGCGGTTGAAAAGCATCAATTAGTGCAAGACTGGATTTAAGTAAATTTAGGTCGTCGACTAAATCGCCAGTGATAACTACTAAATCTGGTTGCTCTTGCTTAAGTTGGGTAAGGACCATTTCAAGCTTATTTAAGCCAAAATATGGCCCAATATGCGTATCGCTGATTTGGGCAATTTTAAACCCAGTTATATCTGAGGACAGGTTAGGCATGCTTAAAGAGTAACGTTGTATGGTAATAGCGGATTGGGCTTCATAAATACCTTTTGAGCTAATACCAAAAGCTATCAGGGGGGCAACTGCCAGTGTACTGTGTAAGAACTCACGGCGCGTTAATCGGTGGCCAGATAGATCGGTGTTTTTAATAGCAGCCTTCTTTTTGCCTCTAAGCAGGCGATGTGTTACATATAATATCGGTTGAAATACTAGCAGTAGGAGTTGACCAATACCCCAGGCAATTGAAATATACACAAATAGTTGATAAAGCTTGTATTCGGGAACGGCGAAAGACGGATGTTTGGTAAGTCCATAGCCGACAACGATGACGGTGATTGCCGTTAAAGCTTGATAGGCATATTTTACAAGCCAAACGTTATAAAAACGAAATATTCTTTCCAATAAATGGAAGTTAAGCCAACTGATAAGAGCGATGAAAGCCATTATAGTAAAACTAGTAAAAGTCAAAATAATTGATACCACCTTAAAGAAATTTGATCATGTAATTATAGTTAGTGTAGCATATTTATAATTTTTGGAGGATGAAATGCTTAATTATTATTTTGTGGAGAAATATGGAATTGTATAGGGGAAGAAGCAACTTGTCTAAAAAGATAAAATATTATCATATTTTATCGTGAAGTTATAGTAAGTATTGTAGAAAATAGGATATAATGTATATTAAGCCATGTAATGATGAAGTTAATATTGAATTTTTCACGGGGAAAATTATCTGGTATATTACGTTACTAGGGTCATAAGTTGGTTAATTGCCCTGCCAATTAGTAATGTGGAAGGGGGAGACAGTATTGTCTATTAGAATTCTGATTGCAGATGATCATGTTTTATTGCGCCAAGGAATACGTAATGTGCTGGAACTTGAGTCGGACTTTGAGATTGTTGCTGAAGCTGGGGATGGTGAAGATGCGGTAAATAAAGTTCAAGAGGTTCCGGTTGATATTGCGTTAATTGATATTAATATGCCAAAACTTAATGGCATAGAAGTTACAAAGCGTATTCGTTTGAGCAGGCCATTAGTTAAGGTTGTAGTGCTTACTATGCATGATGATGAAAGTTATGTTGTTGAAGTAGTAAAGGCCGGAGCGGCAGGATATTTACTTAAAGATATTGATCCTGGGATGTTGATAAAGGCTATCCGCACAATTTATAGCGGGGAGTCATTTATTTATCCTACGTTGGCTAAAAAGTTATTTGGTGAAATCAGCAGACTTGAAGAGAAAGCTAAGCAAGGAACGGCCAGTATTTTGCAACGAGGTCGTAATGATGGACTGACGATGCGGGAAATTGAAGTGTTGCAGCTTATTGCTAAAGGACTAAGTAATCAAGAGATTGCTAACCAATTATTTTTAAGCGAAAAAACGGTAAAAAATCACTTAACAAATATTTTCCGAAAGCTTGATGTCGCTGATCGCACTCAGGCGGTGGTGTATTCTATTAAAAATAAAATTGTTGTACTGGATTAGACACGCACCGCGTATAGTGGTTTGTCGTATATTATCTTATCCCATATGAAGGGGGTAAGATATTTTGTTAGATGGCTATTTGTCTAATGTCGTTATAATTTCGCTAGCATTATATGGAATGTGGACGGTTTGTCAGGATCTATGGCATAGTTACCTTTCGGTACGACGTGAAAAAATTCGGGCTAGTTTATTAGTGGTGGTTTGCAACGTCGAGGAACAGGTGGAATATATGGTTCGTTATATAGCACAAACAGTTACAGACGATGATAATTGGTATGATGTAGTTGTAGTTGATTATGGGTCTGATGATCTGACACCGCTGGTTTTAGATCGGTTAGCAGTGGAGTATCCTGTATTAAAAGTAGTGCATTTAACCTGTGATTCGAGGCCGGTGGCGGATGGTTTATCGTTTTGTCTGGGAGATACTGTTTATATTTTAGACTTTGTAAACCGTTTAGCAAGTGCAAAGTTTACTGCTGTTATGGAATGGTTGTTTAGTCATTTGTAATTGTTGAACGAAAATAATTTGTAATGTAATTTTTATGTATAAATTGTGCCTTGATTGAATATACTGCTTAGCGAGTATAAGGAGGCGAGTTCGATGTTTAATGACTTCCCTGATAGTCTGGAGTTTGCTTATAGATGCAGTCGGTGTGGTGGCATGTTTGGTAGTAATGAAACTCATACTATTCATTGCCCGTTTTGTGGGATGTTATGTGAAGAGACAAGCTGTAAGATAATGGATTTAGATAACAAATAATATTAAAAATTAATATTGGTGATAAGTAAGGCCGTTTAGTTTTGATGACTGTTGTTGTATGGGATGAAGTATTGTATTGCTTGGGGCCAAGGGGGAAGTGATAGTCTCAAAGCTACTTTTTAAGAACGTATTTTTATCAAATACGACGTGATTCTAGAGTCGAGTTTGATAATTCAGTAGTATATTAATAATAACAAACCAAAATCTGAATAAGGGTGTTCCTTTACCTGGCTCTGTCTTTAGGCGGAGCCAGTGATTTTTTTATATAAGTTATAGTTTTAATGATAAAGCTATTGATGGTTGGAGGATAAGTATAACTATCATGCATGTGAAAGAAGGATAATATAAGTTAAAACCGAATTTAGGCAGTTGTATTATATATTACAAATTATATGCAATATATCAGGGGGAACTCATGGGGGTACTTAAAGTTGAAGGATTGAGTAAGTCATTTGGGGTTGAACGGATATTTGATAATGTCAGTTTTGAATTACATCCAGGTGAAAAAATAGGCCTTATTGGGGCTAATGGAACTGGTAAAACTACATTGCTACGGTGCCTGATGGGGCTGGAAACGGCTGATGCGGGAAACATAAAATTGCCGGTAGGAGACACTATTGGATATGTGGAACAGCAAGCTGAGCCTGGGAGCAGGACTTTATATCAGGAGTTAAAGCAGGCATATCGGGATATATTGGATTTACGAGATCGAATAAATGGATTAGAGAAAGCGATTGCGAAAGAACAAGATCAAAGCTTTTTGGCCGGTCTGATGCGTGAATATGGCGTTGTTGTTGAACGGTTTGAACGCGGTGGCGGCTATGAATACGAAAGTAATATTCGCCGAGTAGCTAATGGTTTGGGATTTACTTCGGATGATCTTGAACGAGATGTTAATACTTTTTCCGGTGGACAACAAACGCGAATAGGTCTAGCTAAAGCTCTTGTCCGTAAACCGGATATTTTATTTTTGGATGAGCCTACTAATCATTTGGATATTAGTATGGTAGAGTGGTTGGAAGGCTTTTTACGGGAATATTTCGGCACGGTGCTGGTAATTTCTCATGATCGGTATTTTCTTGATCGGGTAGTTGAGCGAATTATTGAATTGGAACGGGGCGAGTTAACTAACTATCGGGGAACTTACAGCAGCTATTTAGAGCAAAAAGCTGAAAGACTGATTAGCCAGCAAGTGGCTTATGAAAAGCAACAAGCCTATATTGTGAAAACCGAAGCGTTTATCAGCCGTTACCGGGCTGGAATCAAAGCCAAGCAAGCCAGGGGGCGTGAATCGCAGCTTGCGAGATTGGAACGGTTAGCTGCGCCAGAAGAAAAAATTGGTTTTAACTTGCGGTTTAGTGTTGATGTAGAGTGTGCGGATAGAGTAGCTGAGCTTATTGATGTTAGTGCGGCGTATGGGCAAAAGGTAGTTTTTGAAAAACTTTCGCTGTTAATTCGGCGTGGGGAACGAGTGGCGCTCTTAGGACCTAATGGTGCGGGTAAATCGACAGTGCTTAAGCTTTTGACCGGTGATATTAGCCCGGTACATGGAGCAGTAAAACTAGGTAAGCGGGTGCGTGTCGGTTATTTTTCACAGCAGCACGAAGAACTTAATTTGAGTCAGCGGGTTATTGATGAAGTGATGGAAGATTTTGGTTTTAGTGAAGAGCGTACTCGTAACTATTTGGGGGCGTTCCTTTTTAGCGAAGATGATGTATTCAAGGTTGTCGGCGATTTAAGCGGGGGAGAAAAAGCTAGGTTGGTATTGCTAAAACTAATGCTTAGCGGAGATAATTTCTTGGTACTTGATGAGCCGACGAACCATTTGGATATTGAGGCTAAAGAAGCGGTAGAAGCTGCAATATTGGCATATCCAGGTACCTTTTTGCTGGTGTCGCACGATCGATACTTTTTGGATAAAATTGTTGATAGAATTCTAGAATTAGACCATGGACAAGTAGTTGATTATGCTGGAAATTATAGTTATTATCAAAACAAAAAAGTAAAAATTGTTCAGGCGGAAAAGAATAATCCTGTTGCTAAAGTCAAAAAGCCTGCTCCGCCGCGGCGGCGGAACCAAGACTCTGGTCGGTTAGCAAAAAAAATTGAAGAAGAAATTGTTTTAAAAGAATATGAGATAAAGGTGCTTGAGACTAAACTTAATGATCCGGCAACTCATATTGATCCGGAGGTTAGTCGGGAAATTGCGGCTCAGTATGATCAAGCCCAAGCTGAGCTTGCGATTATGTATGATGAGTGGCTGGCGTTAACTGAGGGAACATTGTAAATAAAAAATCCAGGCAGTTTAAATAAAGCCTGGATTTTAGTTTCGTTTGAGTATGGTGATCAGTGGAAAATTTATTTTAAAAGAATCATTAAATTGATCACTGCATAGGCGAGTCCACATGCTATTAATAAATTGATAATGTAGGATGATGTGTTGGACGTTTTTCTGATTGAGCGATTCTTAAAATAATGATAAGTATACATATCTTCTTTCAAGGTTATCTCCCCCTAATAAAATCAATTTACAGCATTGTTAGCTATTTACCAATCAATACTACCACGGTTATAGATAAAAATCCTGCTAATTGCAAAAAAAATGCAGGAATTAGTAAAAATTTTTAGAATTAGAGAACTGTTGTTTGGGGGACGGTGCATGGAAAAGTTATCGGGAACAGTAGATAGTATTGTGTTTCAAAATAATGCGGGAAGTTTTGTGGTTTTTCGATTAGTGCCGGTTAATGAAGCTAACGTTGTTAGTGTTGTGGGAAATATTCCTCAGCCGTTAGTCGGGGAGGAGTTGGAATTAAGCGGAGAGTGGGTTGAACACAGCCGATTTGGAAGGCAGTTTAAGGCCGTAACGTATCAGCGTGTAGCGCTTCCTTCCGGGGTAAAAGGTATTGAACGTTTTTTGGCATCTGGAGCAATTAAAGGAATAGGGCCGGCAATGGCGGCGCGGTTGGTGCAGCATTTCGGCGTTCGAGCCTTGGAAGTTATTGAATTATATCCTCACCGCTTGACTGAAGTGGTGGGAATAGGCACTAAGAAAGCAGCCATAATTCGAATGTCTTATTCCGAACACTCAGAGATGCGAGATATAATGTTATTTTTGGAAACTCATGGTGTTTCTGGGGCGTATGCCAGAAAAATATATGCGCATTACGGGGCCACAGCAATCAATGTTTTGAATGATAATCCATACCGTCTGGCTAAAGAAGTGCCAGGTATTGGATTTCGTATTGCTGATCATATTGCCAGGACTTTAGGATGGGAGTTGAACCATCCCGATAGAATTAGTGAAGGGGTTCGGTTTGCCTTGTTGCAAACTGCTCAAGGGGGCCACTGCTGCTTGCCGGAGAACGTTTTGATAACGGAAGCAACAAAATTGTTAGAGGCTGAAAGAGCGGAAGTAGCAATGTGCCTGAGTTTAATGATTAAAAATAATGCTTTGAATACCGAAGAGTTTCAGGGAATGACCATGATTTATCCTAGTTATCTTTATCATGCTGAAAAAATGGTTGCGCAGCGGCTTGCTTTTTTAAAGCTTCATGCTAGACCAACTAGTTCGTCTGACCCGCGTGCCTTGGTGGATAAATGGGAGCAGTCGGCTGAAGTTGTGTTGGCCGAAGCTCAGCGTGAAGCCATGGCTGGTGCGTTACTTGAAGGAGTACTGGTGCTTACAGGAGGTCCGGGAACGGGTAAAACAGTTACGGTTAAAGGTATGTTGGCACTTCTTTCTGAAGAAAAGTTTAAGATCCTTCTGGGGGCGCCTACCGGACGGGCAGCTAAAAGATTAGGCGAAGCTTCCGGTTGTGAGGCAGTAACGATTCACCGAATGTTGGAATCTACTGGCGGGAATGAAGGAGCGCCTTTATTTATGCGAAATGAAGAACATCCGCTTGAGGCTGATGTAATTATCATTGATGAGGCCTCAATGATGGATATTATGCTAATGTACTCGCTTCTGCGGGCGGTGCCTGATGGCTGCAGGGTTATCTTGGTAGGAGATGTTGATCAATTACCGGCAGTGGGGCCTGGGGCAGTACTGAAAGATATTATTCGTTCGGCAACTATTCCGGTCATTCGTCTGACTGAGGTGTTTCGTCAGGCTGGTAAAAGTATGATTGTAGTTAATGCTCACCGTATTAATCGCGGAAGAATGCCAAAATATAAAGACACCCCTGATTTTCAGTTTCGTGAACTGTGTGATGCTAAGGCAGTTGAGGATGAGATCATAAGATTGTGTAAGGAAGAACTGCCAGTAGCAGGATTTGATATTCGTCATGAGGTCCAGGTGCTATCTCCGATGCATCGTCAACTTTGTGGCGTGGAGAGCTTAAATAAAATTTTACAGGCCGCGCTTAACCCTCCGATTCAAGGAGCTTCAGAAGCGAAAGGCGTAAATCAAGTGCTCAGGCAGGGGGATAAGGTTATGCAATTACGCAATAACTATAATAAAGGGGTATTTAACGGAGACATTGGTTATATTATCAGCGCCGAGCCGGCACAGGTGGTGGTTAGGTATCCCGAAAATGATATAGTATATGAGCGAAATGAATTGGATGAAATATCATTAGCCTTTTGTATGAGTGTTCACAAAAGTCAAGGAAGTGAGTATCGGGTGGTAATTATGCCCCTGGTACGTGGCCATTATGTTATGTTACAACGTAATCTATTGTATACGGCGGTTACCAGGGCTAAAGAAAAGGTCTTTTTAGTGGGGGATAAAGCGGCCCTTAATACGGCGTTAGCCAATGACCGTACCAGAAGACGCTACACTTTACTGGCGGAACGGCTTAGAGGAGATGAGTTCTAAATGTCTAACTGGTGGCTGGCGCTGTTAGATTTAATTTTTCCGCCTTGTTGTCCGGTATGTGATGCCTTGGTAGAAGATAATGGGCTTATTTGTACTAAATGTTTGGCAGGTATTGTTCATCAACGAGAAATCAATGTGACTATCCGTCGGCTAAGTGCTTTAGATGGCTGCCGTGTGCTGTTAGATTATACCGGTGGAGCTAGAATGTTATTGCAAGGTATCAAATTCAAAAAAAAAGTAAAATATGCTACACATTTAAGAAGGCTATTAACTGATAAACTGGATATTGCTCGGTTGCCCGTTATTGATGTTGTTGTGCCGGTACCGCTTCATGCCAGGAGATTAAAGGAGCGGGGCTTTAATCAGACCACACTTATTTTTGGAAAGTGGGCTGAGAAGGAAGGAATACCGTGGGCTGATGCATTAGCAAGGGTTGCAATTACAGTACCGCAGTGGACGTTGGAAGCCAAAGAGCGGCGTAAAAATGTAAAGGGCGCGTTTATAGTAACGCGCCCTGAATCGGTTAAAGGTAAAACCATATTACTTGTTGATGATATTGTTACAACCGGTATTACACTTAATGAATGCGCAAAAACTTTAAAAGCAAGTGGAGCAAAGGCAGTATTTGGCCTGGGGTTAGCTGGTGGAGCAGACGACGGTTCTAGCCAAGAGCTTCGATAAAGGCTTTAATAACGTCCGGGTCAAATGCGGTGCCAGCGTGATCACATAGTTCCTTTACTGCTTCATTTTTGGTTTTGACCCAATGCTCTGTGCAAGGGTTAATAAAGCGGTCATAGTAGTTAGCCACAGCAATAATACGGGCTCCGAGGGGAATATTTACTCCTTTTAGGCGTTTGGGATAACCTTTGCCATCCCAACGTTCGTGATGATAACGAATATAAGGAATTATATCTTGACATGAGGGGATATTTTCTAACATAGAGCTACCGGCATTGCAGTGGTTTTTATAGGTGCTCATTTCCCGGCTAGAGAGATAAGGTATCTTTGAGAGAATTGCGTTGGGGACGGTAAGGTGGCCAATATCATGCAAAAGGGCTGCTCCGCGGATACGTTCGATTTCTTCCCGTGGTAAGCGCATTTTAGCGGCAATACTTACAGCGTAGTTGGCGACTTGATGACAGTGGAGATAGAGCTTGGAATTTTTAAGTTCGACAAGGGGCATAACCATGCTGAGTATTTCGCTAAAGGCTAAACAGTCATTGAAATCCGCTTTTGCCGGTGGTATCAGAGTTAACATATACACAACAAAACTGCCTTTCGTCCTGGTATTGTATCTACATTAATTTTGCTATTCGCAATAATTATCCTGCTGGATTTTGTAAAAAAATGTCCTGGATTCGAAAAAATATGATTAAGTGTTCTCGAGGTATAGTAAGAGTGTGGTATAATTTTTACAGGAAGGGGGCCGAGCAATGAAGCTTGCTAATTGCAATCAATGTGGTGCTGTATATGTTGAAAACCCGCAGGGGTTGTGTTTGAATTGCTTGCGGGAAGAAGAGGAAGCTGAGGATAAGGTAGCAGGGTTTTTACGGGAAAAAGATCGGGCTTCGTTAGAAGATATTCATCAAGGTACAGGTGTAAAATACAAAATTATTTTGCGTATGCTTAAGCGTGGGAGGATTAGTAGTAACGCAGTTATTGAGTATCCTTGTGAAACGTGTGGGAGTCTCATAAGTGAGGGAAGAATATGCGAAAATTGTAGTAACAATATTACGCAACAGATTAAACATGAAGAATGGCGTCGCCAGGTTGATACTAAGCCTAAACCTAAGGACGATGGTAAAGTGAGGCCGCGGCTTCACATAAAGGATTTGTTGGATAATAAGTAGATTAAGATAAGGTGCTATTGCTAGATAATCGACTTAAATTGACGGAATCAGTAGTTAATCTATTAAAATAGCCATTGGCGGGGATTAAAGTCCCCGCCTTTATTTACGATACACTAATAAGAGGTTTTATGTTAGCGAGGTGTCGACGGTGATTATTTCAGGAAAATCAGTTCAGGGTGTTATCAAGACCTATGCTGAACAAAATAAAGCGGGGAAGATTTCTCAGGTAAAAAAGGCTAGTGTTGGGATGAAACCTGATGAAGTAATCTTGTCTTCCCAGGGGCAGGAGTTCGGACAAATATATCGGACCTATAAAAATATTCCGGAAGTTCGTCAAAACAAAGTTAAGGACATTAGTGAGCGTATTTCACGAGGCGACTACAATGTTTCGGCGCAAGAAGTTGCTACAAAGATTATTAATGGTATTACGCCTAATTGATACATAAATGGAGGAGTATGATGAGAGATAACTGGGGAAAGCTCACAGAGCTATTGGATGCTACTATTGAATTATATACCGCTATTCTGGCGTTAAGCAAGGCTAAGCGGGAAGCTTTGGTTGAGGTAAAGACCCAGAAACTTGAGTCGATAACGCAACAGGAAGAGTTGTTAATTATTAAGGTAGGTAAGTTGGAAGTGGCGCGGGAAAAAATTATGGTAGAGATTGCTCAAGAAAATGGCCTCGAACTTGAAGTGTTGACCCTTTCTAAACTGGAAGATCTTGCTGAGAATGGTCAGGCTGAACAATTGGCAAAGTTGGCTGGTGATTTTGATCGGATTATGACGGAATTGGTTCCGTTAAATCGATTAAATACCGAATTAATCGAGCAAGCGTTGGGGTTTATTAATTTTAATATCAATGTTTTAGCTCAGAGTACGGCGCTTAGCACGTATGCTCCACAAGGACAAAACCAAAATGGAACAGAGGTGCGTAAATTAATTGATCAAAGGATTTAGTTGTAAAAGCAGAAGTAGTATCCGAAGTGAAAGTGCTTTGGTAGGGAGAGGGTTAGTGTGAGGTCTACTTTTTCAGGATTAAATACAGCTACGCGGGGCCTGTATGCTCAACAGATGGCACTTGATACCACAGGTCATAATATTTCCAACGCTAATACCGAGGGCTTTTCTCGCCAAAGGGTGAATACGGCGACCACTCGTCCTGATACCATTTATGGCGGTATTGGTTCCATGCAGGTAGGAACAGGGGTTTCAGTGGACACCGTTACCCGTGCCAGAAACACTTTCCTTGATCAGCAGATGTGGAAAGAGTCTTCGGCACTTGGATATGGTTTGACTTCAGATAATACCTGGGGAAAGGTAGAAGGAGTTTTTAAGGAAGAAGCTCCAGATTTTGGCGTTCAGACAGTATTAAATAATTTTTGGAACTCGTGGCAAACTTTGTCTACGTATAGTTCTAATAACAGTTCTCGTACTGCGGTCCGAGAGCGGGGGGCTGAATTGGTAGGTGCTATCAAACATGCCGGCCAGCAATTAGAAAATTTAGTAAAAGACACCAATGAAAACTTGGTAGTTAAAGTTGCGGATATCAATGATATGTCGTCGCAAATATTTTCTTTAAATCGTCAAATTAGTAATATTGAAGTTAATGACAGGGATCATGCTAATGACTTGCGAGATAAACGAGATTTGATAGTTGATAAATTATCGCGTATTGGTAATGTCCGGGTTTATGAAAATAATAATCATGGTTATATTGTTCAACTTGGTAATGTGACGCTTGTTGATGCTAGTCGCGTTACGAAACTAGGCGTAGCGGCTTCACCGGATCCAGATTATAATTATGAAGTTAGAGACGTTGTGGTAGAGGGAAGTGTTCCTCTTCAAAAAGTTGAAGTTAATTCTGGCGAACTGCATGCTATGCAGGAAGCCAATACGACATTAGCTAAAGGTTATATGGATAAGCTGGCAACAGTAAGCCGGTTTTTGTTACAGGAGTTCAATGGTGTTCATCGTGCTGGTTATGGTAGTGATAATTCTACTGGTCACAATTTTTTTGGAACTGCAAATGTTGATTATAAAGCGGCTTCTCAAATGAAAAATGGCGAATGGATGAAGGCTTTAAAGATTAATGATGAACTTTATGATGCGAATGGATTAGCTAAAATTGCGGCTAAAACATCCGAAATAAAGTCGGTAATCCAGTCTAACGCTAACGGTGGAAAAGGAACAGTAAGTGGTACGTATATACCGTCGGCAGGAAATGCCGATAAGTATATGAATTTTCAATTGAGTATGACGGCCGGTGGCCTTCAATATACGATTCGGGATGAAAAAAACAATGTGCTGGAAACTAATCTGGCTACAATTGACGGTGCTGGTTCGTATACTTTGCCGTATGGTTTGACTTTTAGTATTGCATCGCCGGGAGCTTCAGTAGGTGATAGTTATAGTTTCAGTGTTCCGCAGGGCAATGCGAGCGGGGATAATGCCACTCTTTTGGCTAATGCATTGAAAGAGCCAACGGATGCAAATTCATCAGTGCTTAAAGGGGCGGCATTGGATGATTATTACTCGTCAATGATTGCGGACCTTGGAATTAAAGCGCAGTCTCGTAAACGTCTGGCGGATAATCAGCAAGCGTTGGTAAATCAAATTAATGGCTGGCGGCAGTCAGTTAGTGGTGTTAATATTGATGAAGAAATGACGGATATGATCCGCTTCCAGAAAGGCTATAATGCCGCCGCTAGGGTTGTGACCAGTATGGATGAAATGTTGGATAAATTGATTAACGGTACTGGATTAGTTGGACGATAGGGGATGGTATAAGTGCGAATTTCAAATAATATGGTAGTATATAATTTTTTAAACAGCATGGATAAGTCCCAAAATCGGATGAATAATATTCAAGAACAGCTATCTGATGGGAAACTAGTTCATCGTCCCTCGGACGATCCTATTCGGGCGTACCGTGGTATGCGGTTTAATGTCGATTTAGTAATGAATGATCAGTATCAACAAAATATGAGAGATGCTTTGGCTTGGATGAATCAGACTGACAGCGCGTTATCAGATTTGAGCGATCTCACTCAGCGGGCTAAGGAACTTGTCATTCAGGCGATAAGTGCAAACCCGGAAATTGGACAAGAAGCGTTGGGGGCCCAGGTGGATGGCCTGATTAATCAAGCTGTACATGATGGTAACACTCAAATCGGGGATCGGTATATTTTTGCTGGTCAGCAGGATAAGGTACAAGATGGGCCGTTTAAACGGATGACAATTAATGTGGATGGGGTTCCCAAGGAGTATGTAGTTTATCGTGGCGATCTGAATAAGGTTTCAATGTCAATTCAGGCTGGTGGTCATGAGCCTAAACGAGATAGCGTTAACGTTACTGGCGAGGAAGTTTTTGGACCGATGACTATGGTTACGGATAGCGTTACTGGGCAAACCTATGCTACCGCCAGTTACTTTACTGATATGCTCAATATGAAAAATGATTTGGCAAGTGGCAAGGCCGATCTTGTGAAATTATCCAATGTAGGTTTAGCTCAAATTGATGCAGCTCATGATCGGTTGCTTTTAGCACAGTCAAAGATTGGCGCACGCGTGGCCAGCTATCAGATGGCGGAAGGGATGATGCGTGCTACTAATGGCACTATTACAGAAAATGCATCCTCCAACGATGATGTTAATATTGCCAAGGCTACGATTGACTTCAAGAATAATGAGAATGTTTATAATGCCGCTCTAGCAATAGGTTCCAAAATTATGCCGCCGTCCTTAGTTGATTTTCTTAAATAAGGGGAGGCGTGGATAAGTGATTCATGGAAGATTAACTATTGATCAAACACCATGTCGTGCATCCTATGGGATATTGACGCCAACGGCACGTCTTTGGCAAACAGTTGCTGAAAATCAAACTGAATTTTTAGAGAGTCTTGCTGAAACTAGCGAGAACGGGGATCGTTTGGCTAGAATTTGGAATAAAGCTAATGCTATTGAAGAAATTGCGGCTGAAGCCTATGGCTATCATCCAAAGGAAGTCGCGGTAAAGTGTATCGAACGACCTATTATCAACTGGGATCCTGAGGGGGGCAATTTAGTTAATATTCGTGTATGATTGCAGGAAATTTCTAAACCTAAATAGAGGTGAAACTAATGGTGATCAAGTCAACTCGACTGGGGAAACTTGATGTTCCGAAAGATTTAATTATCAAGTTTCCCATGGGATTGCTTGGTTTTAATGACGAAGTGTTGTTTGCTTTGGTACCGCAGGGGGAAAACAGTCCATTTGCGTTTTTGCAATCAGCGTCGGATCCGGATCTTACTTTTTTTGTAGTTGAGCCGTTTACCTTTTTTTCAGACTATGAGTTTGAGCTAAATGAAGAGTATCAACAAGAACTTGAGTTGGTTGATTCGTCCCAAGTGAAAATATACAATATCGTAACGATTAAGGATAAAGTGGAGGAAATGACCGCAAATCTCTTGGCACCAGTTATTGTTAATATGGAAACTAAAACAGCCAGACAGGTGGTACTGGAGAAGGTTACCTATTCTACTCGTCATCGGATTTTTCCTCAGGGGTTGTCTCACAGCGCAGACGGGGGGGACAAGTAATGCTTGCTCTTACTCGAAAGGTTGGAGAACAGATTATAATTGGTGATAATATTGTAATTACTGTCGTAGACGTTAAGGGCGATGGAGTTCGTTTAGGAATTGATGCTCCGAGGGAGATCCGGATTTACCGTGGCGAAATTTATCAGGCTGTAGTTGCTGAAAATAAAGAAGCAACGGTGCCGCTTGATGTTGGGTGTCTCAATGTACTTAAAGATATTGTGAAGATACCTTCTAAAAAGAACGGATAAACCTTGCGGCAGCAAGGTTTTTGTTTTTTGGACAGATAATTTATAAAGTTAATTATAGCAATAATATTGAGCTTTTATGAGAAAACAGAAGAATATTGAAGACAACTTATAATTATGGCCTAATTTGAAGCTTAATTATTGCCCGGAATGCTCGATATAATGTTTGAAGATGTCTAGTATGGCTTTATTACTGGCGGCCGACAGCGATAAGGCCTTAGACATAATAAGAGGGGCAAGGATGCCCCCACCTAAATTCAAGGAGGAATAAAATAATGATTATTAATCACAACGTTGCGGCTCTTAACACTTACAACCGTTTGGCTGCTAATAACACGCAGACTAACAAATCTCTCGAAAAATTGTCTTCAGGTCTTAGAATTAATCGCGCTGGCGATGACGCTGCAGGCTTGGCAATTTCAGAAAAAATGCGTGGTCAGATTCGTGGTCTTGACCAAGCAGTTCGTAACTCCCAAGATGGTATATCACTTATCCAAACCGCTGAAGGTGCTTTGAATGAAACTCACAGCATTCTCCAACGTATGCGTGAAATAGGCGTTCAGTCTGCAAGTGATACCAATACCAACGAAGACCGTGGCCAACTGCAAAAAGAAATGGATCAGTTGACCAACGAAGTTGACCGTATCGGTGCTACTACTCAGTTCAATACTAAGAACCTGATTGATGGTAGCCTGAGCGGCGTTAGCACTTCGGTTGAAGGAAAAATGGTTTCAGTTCAATCCAATCAGAATATTGATTTTCAAGCTACCCCCGAAGGTGCTAACGCTATAAAGAACATTGCAGATACTGACACCGTACGTATCCGTGCTACTGGTAAAGATGATAAAGGTGCGCTGCAATTTGAAGTGAAATCTGCTCTGGGTGACGTTAAAGACGTAACCGTTGATGCAGCTGCTGGTACTGTTAAACTTGGAGCGGACACTATTGGTACGATCAAGGGTGATAAATGGAATGTTGGTGATACCCTGACCTTGAGCTTTACTAAAGCAGAAGCTGCTAGCGAAACTGACAATGCTTTGCACTTCCAAATTGGTGCTAATACTGCTCAGGAAATTACTGTAGGTATTGGCGACATGCGCGCTGCTGCTATTGGTGTAAGAAATAAACAAGGCGAAAGCTTGCGTGTTGACACTCAGTATGGTGCTGAAGCTACCATTGCTCAAATTGATGCAGCTATGACCAAGGTTTCAACTCAGCGTTCGTCTTTGGGTGCTTATCAAAATCGTTTGGAGCACACCATTAACAACCTCGGCGCTTCTTCTGAAAACTTGACTGCTGCTGAATCGCGTGTTCGCGACGTAGATATGGCTAAAGAAATGATGAGCTTCACTAAGAGCAACATCATTAGCCAGGCTGCGACTTCAATGTTGGCACAAGCTAACCAACAACCACAAGGCGTTCTGCAATTGCTCCGCTAATATGGTTCTGTCAGGCCCTCTCGCGTTAAGTGAGGGGGCCTGTTTTATCTTAAGGTGAAACTATGCTGAAGAATTTAAAGCATCGAGTAAAAGAGTGGAAAATGTTGTGAATGCTTCTTCTCAATCACAAACTTTGGTGGTTTTAAAAAATTATTTACTAAGCGGACTTATTTTATTGACCTTGGATATACGAATCTATCGGACCCATATTTATCGAATTTATTTTGTTAATGACATGCGAAAATTGGTTGAGAATTTCTCACTGACGATAAAATTTGATTACTTTTCATTAGGTAATGATGTGTAGAAAACGTTTTTGATCGTTTGATTAAAAATAAAATTCCGTTACGGTATATGGTGTGGGATAATTTCGGCTGGATGTTATTTAAGTAATTTGTAGATATATGTAGAAAATTAAACATGATAAATATGCTATTTTTTCTAAAGATTTTTTACAAACCATACGATATAAGTTATATAAAGTATGTTTGTGAGGTGGCTATATATGGACGTTAAAATAGCTGGAGTTTTTGATTCAGTGGGGACCCCTGGCATGGGTGACAATAGTTTAAAGCAGGGAAGTGGTGTTCGCGGTGTAGGTTCACAAGAGGATGCTAGCCGGGAAATAAATAATAATAAGCGCGAAATCACGGAACAAGAACTTGATAAAATGACTCAGGATATGAATAAGTTTATGCAGGATTTAAATGCGGATTTACACTTTAAACTTCACGAAAAGACTCAAAGACTAATGGTACAGTTAGTAGATTCGCGTAGTCAGAGTGTACTGAAGGAGTTCCCTCCACATGAATTTTTAGATACTATTGCTAAAATCAGCGAAGCAGTAGGAGCATTTTTGGATAAAAAGGTGTAACCGTATTGACTATGAATAAACGGTTGCCAGGAGGTGTTGTATGGCTGGACAAAGAATATTTGGTCTGTCCGGGTCAGGTATGGATGTCGACTCTATGGTTAAGCAACTAATGCAAGCCAAGCGTGCGCAATTTAATAAGTTGTATCAAAACCGGACATTGTTAGAATGGAAGAAATCGGACTACACGGATACAAATAAGAATATTAATGATTTCAGAAATACATTGGTTGGGTATAAAATGTCGGGAGCATTATCAATAAGAACGGTATCGTCAACTAAGGCGGAAGTGGCGACCGCAACGGCTAATGCTGAGGCTAATAATATAAGTCATACCTTATCAGTAGAACAGCTTGCTACCGGTGTCCAATTGGGTAGTGTCGGAAATATAACTAATGGTGCTAGTAAAGATACTATTGCCAAACAATTTTACGGCGGTAATGCACCAACAGAACCAATTACGCTATCGATTGCCAATGGTACCGCATCAGCTAAGCTTACAATAGATCCTAATAAGAGTATTTATGATGTGGTTAATCAGATTAATTCTGCTAAAATTAATGTTACAGCGAATTATGATGCGACGCTCGACCGATTCTTTATTAATACTGCGAATACAGGGGCAAACAGCGGCATTGATTTTTCGGGAAGTGATATTAATGGCTTGGATTTTATAACTAATAAATTAGCTATAAGCAGTGAACCGAAGAATGGGGTAGATGCTAAGTTTAGTTTAGACGGGGTAGGGATGACTGAGGAATCCAATAGTTTTACTATTTCTGGTGTGTCATATAATCTTTCGGCGTTGGGTGAAACTAAACTTAATGTTGCTACTGATGTGGATAAGACGGTTGCTAGCATTAAGGGCTTTGTTGATGCTTATAACAAGATGTTAGACTCTGTAAATGACAAATTAGCTGAACCTCGGTATCGGGATTATATGCCGCTAACGGATGATCAAAAGAAAGACATGAAGGAAACTGAAATTACCGCTTGGGAAAAGAAAGCCAAAAGTGGAATGTTGGCTAAGGATCCGACACTACAAAATTTTGTTTATGGTATGCGCAGTGCGCTGTCGACGCCTGTAGATGGAGTAAGTGGTACTTATAATAGTGCAGCTTCTCTTGGGATAACATCTGGGGCTTATACTGAGGAAGGGCACGTTTATCTTGATGACTCGAAATTACGGGCAGCGATTACGGCTGATCCTGATGCGGTGTTGAAGGTATTTGGCTCAAATGGTGGCGCTAAAAACGGTATTGCCTTTAAATTGGATAGTGTAGTTGATACTGTACGGAAACAGATTACTACTGTTGCTGGCAGGTCGGCTGCGAATGATAATACTAGTTCAATCGGACGCCAGATTAATAGTTACACTTCAGATATAAAGGAGAATGAACTTAATTTAAAAACGGCGGAAAATCGTTACTACCAAGAATTCAGCGCAATGGAAAAGGCAATTAATAAGATGAATTCGCAAAGTTCGTGGATTTCCCAGCAGATGAGTGGTAAATAACCTGGATGGATTATATTAAGGGGGACATTATATGAATGCTGCTACAACGGCGAATGCATATAAGACTCAGCAAATAATGACTGCTTCTAAGGAAGAATTGACCCTGATGCTATATAATGGTGCCATCCGGTTTGCTAATGAGAGTTTTAAGGCTATGGAAGCAGGCGACATGGAAAAAGCTCACACTGCAAATTTGCGAGCTCAAGAAATAGTTCAGGAGTTTATAGTTACGCTTGATATGAATTATGACATAGCAAAAGACATGTATTCGCTCTATGAATATATAAAGTTTAGATTAGTTCAAGCTAATATTCAAAAGGATAATGGGCAACTTAGTGAAGCTCGGGATATGCTTGCTGAGCTTAGAGATGCGTGGTTTCAGGCAATGAAGCAAGTACGGGTTGCGGAGGCTGTAGGAAAATGAGCGATAGGTGTCAGCAGGTTTGCGGGCATTGGCAGGATTATCTGTTTTTGACTAAGGAAATTGGTAAGTTCTTAGCCCAGGATAATGTTGGCATGATATTAAATTTATTGGAACAACGTGAGCGGCTACAGGAAGAAATTGAGCGGGTTGAAGATGGTGAGTATAGGAACTCTGTGGAAGGGCAACAATTTATTAGGCAAGTTGGGAAGTATAACGACATGTTGAGATTACACATGGAAAAGTTGCGCAATCAGATAGAAAAACAGCAAAAGATAGCGGTGGCTTATGACGGACTGATACAAGGAGTGCGTGGTAATCAAATGGATCAAAAGGGCTAATTTATTTAGCCTTATTTTTTTACTTGCATTTTTAGCGATTGAAACTTATAATGTGGGGTAAAGAACCTTTTGCTTAGGTCTGTGGTTGAAAGTCGAGGCCAGTCGCAGGCGAAACGATCCACATAAGAAGTCCAAGGTGACTTTGAGCATGGTGCGGCTTAGATGTAAGTCCTGCCGACCTAGTGTAGATGTAGGTCGAGAGGGGTAGTAGTGAGGAGATTGAGTTCTTAGTAGCAAAACTTCCAGCAGGCGAGTGTGGGGGCAAAGACCAGGTCGGCTAAGCGATGGTTTTTTAGTATCATGGTAAAGGTGAGGGGATATCGTTAATGGCTTTCGAGGACAAAACGTTAAAGTGCAAAGATTGTGGAGCTGACTTTGTGTTTTCAGCTGGTGAACAGGAGTTTTATGCTGAAAAAGGGTTTGAAAATGAACCGGCGCGTTGCCGTGATTGCCGTGATGCGAGGAGACGTAGCCGTGATGGCGGTGAAGCCCGTCCGCAACGCGAAATGCATGAAGCCGTTTGTGCTGAGTGTGGAGTAACAACGCAGGTGCCGTTCCGACCGCGCAATGATCGTCCGATTTATTGTCGCGATTGTTTTGCTGCGAAGAAGAACGATTTTTAATAAATCTCATGTGAGTGAAGCCTGGACGTACAGTCTGGGCTTTTTACTTTTTCATACGAGTATTTCAATTAGTATTATTCCCCAGTTTATCCCCAAAAAAACCCCCGGTTTTTGGGGGTTATCCACATAATTATCCACATTATCCACAAGTATTTAACAAACTTCGAGGCAACCGAATTTTTAAAATTTAGAGTCTGATACCATATTCGTGTCTTTGGGATATAGCGGATGAAAAAAGTAAGGACTATATATATGCTTTGCTGTGAGTATTATAAAGTCTGTTGGTAGCGAGAGGGGGTATATGCAGAAACCCGTAAATTATTAGTGAGACGTTTGGACGATTGATGGTGATATCCCCCTTAATTTGACATAAATTTTATTGACAGCTTTCTCTGCGTATGTCTATAATCATATTATGACACTAGGGCCGTTGAGAAAGTCTTTTTGCATATTTGCGAAAAGCTTTTTGAACGGCTTCTTTTAGGAATAAACAGGTAAGGAGAGATTATGGAATTTAATTTTGGTCTTATTGCACAGTCATTTCCGCTATTATTAGCCGGCGCGGTTGTTACTATCCAAATAACCGCGTTGAGTGTTGGGTTTGGATTGTTAATTGGGATGTTTGCTGGCATGGGGCGAATCTCAAAGCTTTGGTTTGTACGGTTTATTTCGACAGTGTATGTCGACTTTATTCGGGGTACTCCGTTATTGGTGCAAATTTTTCTTATTTATTTTGCACTTCCGATGATTGTCGGTACGCGGATTAATCCTTTTGTGGCTGCAATTACTGCTTGTAGTATTAATAGCGGCGCCTATATTGCTGAGATTTTTCGTGCTGGTATTCAGTCTATCGACAAGGGGCAAATGGAGGCAGGCAGGTCGTTGGGGATGAGCTGGGGGCAGACTATGTATTATGTGATTTTACCCCAAGCCTTTAAAAGGATTATCCCACCACTTGGGAATGAATTTATTGCTATGTTGAAGGATTCGTCGCTTGTGTCGGTTATCGGGTTCGAAGAGCTTACTAGGCGTGGCCAACTTATTATCGCTCGCACGTATGGGGCGTTTGAGATATGGATGACGGTAGCGGTAATTTATCTAGTTATGACGCTTACCATTTCTCGGTTAGTGGATTATCTCGAAAGGAGGTATAAGATTGATGATAAGCATTAAACAAGTACATAAATACTTTGGAAAATTGCATGTCTTAAAAGGGATTGATACTGAGATTAAAGAAAAGGAAGTTGTTGTAATCATAGGGCCAAGCGGTTCTGGAAAAAGCACATTGCTCAGATGCATCAATTACTTAGAACAATATAGTCAAGGCGAAATAATTGTTGACGGTATTCCTCTTACCGGGGAGGCCAATATAAATAAGATTCGTACCGAAGTCGGAATGGTGTTTCAACGTTTTAACTTGTTTCCACATATGACAGTGTTGGCTAACATAATGTTGTCTCCGATGAAGGTGCGGAAAATAACTCGCATTGAAGCAGAAAAGATTGCCCATGATTTGCTAAAAAAGGTCGGGTTGTCGGATAAGGATAACGCATATCCTGAACAATTGTCAGGCGGTCAGCAACAACGGGTTGCGATTGCTCGGGCACTGGCAATGCGGCCCAAAGTAATGTTGTTTGATGAGCCTACGTCAGCGCTTGATCCGGAGATGATTAATGAAGTTCTAGATGTCATGAAGACGCTGGCTAATGAGGGGATGACGATGGTCGTTGTAACTCATGAAATGGGTTTTGCTAGAGAGGTTGGTGATCGGGTTATTTTTATGGATGAAGGCCGTATTATTGAAGAAGGTACTCCAACAGATTTCTTTACAAATGCCCGGGAGGAAAGGACGAAAAATTTCTTATCTAAGATTTTGTAGGTTTGGTGACAAGAGGTGGCAGCATTGACACCATTATCCAGTTATGCTATAGTAGGTTTTGCATCACACTGTGACTTGCAGTACACTGTTAGGAGGAATTTTGTAGATGATCGGCAAAGTAAAGTGGTTTAGTGCGGAAAAGGGTTATGGCTTCCTTGAGAGGGAAGATGGCGGGGACGTTTTTGTTCATTTTTCCGCAATCCAAGATCAAGGATTTAAAACCTTGGTTGAGGGACAAGAGGTACAGTTTGAAATAGTCGAAGGAGCTCGCGGACCTCAAGCTTCTAATGTAACCAAATTGTAATTAATTACCCGGCTAGTAGCTACTAGCCGGGTTTCGAATTTATAAGCCAGATAATATTTTGAGGTATTGTCAAATAAGGATTATTTTAAAAACATCAAATTTTTAACAGGAATTTTTACCTTTTAAGGGAATAATACTAAATAAGATTTCTGAAAGGAGCTGGGATTATGGCTATGACTGTACGAGGTAAAAACATCGAAGTTACGCCGGCATTAAAAGATTATGTTGAAAAACGTATTGGCAAAATCACCAAGCACTTTGAAACCTTGAATGACATTATTGTAATATTGACTGTGGAAAAAGGTCGCCATATTGTAGAAGTTACGGTGCCGGTTAACGGTATGCTACTACGAGGTGAAGAGTCAACTACCGATATGTATGCATCTATCGATCTTGTTATTGATAAGCTTGAGAAGCAAATCGAAAAATATAAAACAAAATTGACTCGAAAATTACGTAACAGTGGTGTGCTTAAAGGTGAGGTTGCTAGCAGTGGACATGATTTGGAGGTAGATGAGTTTAAGATCGTCAAGACAAAACGTTTTGCTGTAAAGCCGATGACTACTGAAGAAGCTATTATGCAGATGAATTTAATAAATCATGACTTTTTTGTTTTTACCAATGCGGAAACTGAGGATGTAAATGTCCTCTATCGGCGTAAAGATGGTAATTATGGGTTAATTGAACCTGAATTCTAAAAAAAATAGGGAACCGGGGATTACTCCCCGGTTCTTATCATGTGTATGCCTCTGCATTTTATTATATAGGCTAATATATTAGCTTAACAGCTCTTCAGTCAGACTCAGTTCATCAAGAACGATGGCTTTGGCAGTAAACTCCTCTTTTGATATTAAGCCTTTTTCCATTAATAACTCTAGGATAACAGCTACTGCCAGGGTGTTTTTGTAATCAACATCTTTCATATCCGCAATATGACCAGCAATTTCGAGTAATGATGGGTTCATAAAGTGCCTCCCTATCAGAATATTAATGCATGTTCAGTCTCTAATTATTTCCATATTAAGGGCCGTATATTCAAACTGATGGGTAAATAGTGCAAAGTGTTGTGTAAAGAGAATGGTTGTTATAACGACGTTAGGGAAGAAAAAACGATACCGATTGATTAATCGAACAGATCTGTCCCATTTTTTGACTTATTGGTAGCATTCTGCTAAAATTTTAAGATAGGCATAAAGGAGATGATACTGGTTGTTAAAATTTCTGAAGAAATTATTTGGTGATGATAATGAGCGGGAAATCAAGCGCTTGATGAAATACGTAGAAGCTATTAATGCGTTTGAACCCGATATTGAAAGGCTTAGTGATAATTCGCTTGCTACCAAAACAACTGAATTTAAGGAGCGCCTGGAAGCGGGCGAGACTTTAGAAGACATTTTGCCGGAAGCGTTTGCTGTTGTGCGGGAGGCCTCTAGGCGGGTGCTAGGTATGCGACATTTCGACGAACAGCTTTTAGGCGGTTTGACATTACATGGTGGAAATATTGCTGAGATGCGTACAGGTGAAGGAAAGACTCTTGTGGCGACTTTGCCAGTTTATCTTAATGCCTTGACCGGAAAGGGAGTTCATGTAGTCACGGTAAATGATTATTTGGCTAAGCGTGACAGTGAATGGATGGGTAAAGTATATAGATTCCTTGGCCTAAGCGTGGGTTTGATTGTGCACGGTCTGGATTTTTCAGAACGAAAAATGGCTTACAATACGGATGTTACTTACGGTACTAATAATGAGTTTGGTTTTGATTACCTTCGCGATAACATGGTAATTCATCCTGACCAAATGGTTCAGAGGCCACTTAATTACGCTATCGTGGATGAAGTGGATAGTATTTTAGTTGATGAGGCTCGTACACCACTTATTATTTCTGGGCCCGGGGAAAAATCTACAGAGCTTTATACAGTGCTGTCAAAAGTTGTGCCAAAACTTAATGAAACTGAAGATTATACTGTAGATGAAAAGGCTCATACGGTAGCACCTACCGAAAGTGGCATTGCTAAGGCAGAACGGATGCTCAATGTTAAGAATCTTTATGAGAGTGAAAATATGGAGTTGTCTCATCACTTTAATCAGGCGTTAAAGGCTTGTGCGCTTATGAAACGGGATCGCGATTATGTGGTAAAAGATGGCGAAGTTATTATTGTTGATGAGTTTACAGGTCGGTTGATGTTTGGACGACGTTATTCGGATGGTTTGCACCAAGCGATTGAAGCTAAAGAAGGTGTGAAGATTGAGCGGGAAAGTCAAACGTTGGCATCTATAACCTTCCAAAATTATTTTCGGATGTATAGTAAATTAGGTGGTATGACCGGTACAGCAAAGACAGAAGAGGAAGAATTCCGCAAAATTTATGGTTTGGATGTAATTGTTATTCCTACGCATATGTCAGTTGTCCGGGCAGATTTGCCTGACGTTATTTATAAGAACAAAAAAGCTAAGTATAAAGCCGTTATTCAAGACATTGTTGAGCGAAATGCCAAGGGACAGCCGATATTGGTAGGTACTACGTCTATTGTTCAGTCAGAAGAACTTAGCGATTTATTGAAGAAACAAGGCGTGACGCATAATGTACTTAACGCTAAATATCATGAAAAAGAGGCGCAGATTGTAGCGTTAGCTGGTCAACGAGATGCGGTTACGATTGCTACTAATATGGCTGGCCGTGGTACTGATATTGTTTTGGGTGAAGGCGTAGATTCGATTGGTGGTTTGCATATTATTGGTACAGAGCGCCATGAGAGCCGCCGGATTGATAATCAACTGCGAGGTCGGTCAGGTCGACAGGGCGATCCTGGGTCTACTCGCTTTTATTTGTCACTTGAGGATGATTTGATGCGGCTTTTCGGATCGGATAATATTGCCAGCGTCATGGAAAAATTGGGAATGGAAGAGAATGAGCCTATTGAGCATAGTCTGATTACCCGCTCAATTGAACAAGCTCAGAAAAAGGTTGAAGCCCGCAATTTTGATATCCGTAAACATGTTTTGGAATATGACGATGTCATGAATCAGCAACGGGAAGTTATTTATAGTCAGCGGCGCAAAATACTTATGGGTGGATCAATGCGGGAAAATATTTTCTCTATGATTGAAAAAATTATAGGTCAGGGAATGGAGTTGTATGCTAACGAAAAGGTATATCCTGAAGAGTGGGATTATCAGGGACTCATTGATTATGCTGAAGGCTTTTTTGCGCCACAGGGTGAGCTAAAACAGGAAGTTCTGAGCACTTTAAGTCGGACTGAGCTTAGTGAAGCATTATTAACAGCTGCTACTAAGGGGTATGATATTCGGGAGTCGGTTTTTGGCTCCGATAATATGCGGGAACTTGAAAAAGTAGTTATGCTTAAGGTTGTGGACGGTAAGTGGATGGAACACTTAGATGCAATGGATATGTTGCGGGAAGGAATCGGGCTTCGTGCTTATGGACAAAAAAATCCGCTTATAGAGTATAAAATTGAAGCGTTTGATATGTTTCAACAGATGATTGACATTATCCAAGAAGAGATCGTCCATTATATTTATCGGGTGAATATTATTACTCAGCCGGAAGATCACTTGCAGAATGCCCATGCTAATCACGGTGAAGAGGAGACCGGCAAAGCGCCTATTGTAAATTCGGATACTGTCGGGCGTAATGATTTATGCCCATGTGGTTCAGGCAAAAAGTATAAAAAGTGTTGCGGTGCAGGAAAATAAATTTTCGTTATTTCGCATTATATTGTAAAATTACAAATAAAATTTAGGGGGAAGCAAGTTGTTATTGGAGGATTTACGGCGACCAGTGGAGGATTTGGCAGTTAGATTAGATGAAGTAAGGGCTTCTCTTTGACGTAACGGCTAAAGAGCTAGAAATCGCTGAATTAGAACATAAAATGGCGGCACCTGATTTTTGGAATGATCCCGATAGTGCCCAAAAAACGATGCAACAAATGACTAGGCTAAAAGACAGTGTTGGACAGTATTTTGATTTATCTGGTAGGCATAGTGACGTGATGGTTTTGTGGCAACTGGGTATGGATGAACAAGATGAAAGGGTTTATCCAGAAGTGGAAGAAGCAATAGTGTCCTTGTCTAAGGAATTGGATTTGCTGGAAATGACGTTGATGTTGTCTGGTGAATATGATGTCAATAATGCTATCGTTACTTTACATGCCGGGGCCGGTGGCACGGAAGCTCAAGATTGGGTTCAGATGCTACTTAGAATGTATGTCCGGTGGGCGGAGAAAAATAAATATAAGGTTGAAATGATGGATTTCCTGGCTGGGGATGAGGCTGGTGTAAAGAGTGCAACTATTTTAGTGTCCGGTATTAACGCCTATGGTTATCTCAAAGCTGAAAAAGGGGTGCACCGCTTAGTGCGGATATCGCCGTTTGATGCTTCTGGCCGGAGGCATACGTCCTTTGCCGCAGTAGATGTCATGCCTGAAATTGATGATAACATTGAAGTTAATATAGATATGGCTGATGTTCGGGTAGATACGTTTCGGGCTAGTGGTGCTGGAGGCCAGCACATCAATAAAACTGATTCTGCGGTTCGCATGACTCATATGCCCACAGGTATTGTCGTGCAATGTCAGAATGAACGCTCACAGATTCAAAATCGCGAGCAATGTATGCGACTTCTACGGGCTAAATTGTTCGAATTAGAGCGGCAGAAGCAAGCGGATATAAAAGGTGAATTAAGTGGTGATTATCAGGCTATTGAGTGGGGCAGTCAAATTAGGTCTTATGTTTTTCATCCATATAATTTAGTTAAAGATCATCGTACAGGAGCTGAAACTGGCAATGTTCAGGCGGTTATGGATGGAGACCTTGGCGAATTTATTGAAGCCTATTTAAAGCAGGAAAAGAGTGCCGAAAAGTAGGGAGGCGTTCTTAAGTGAGTAAACGGTTAAAATGGATTTTTGGCTTAGTTTTGGCCGTAGTTATCATTGAGGAACTTTGTTTGCCTTGGCTGGTAAGTTCTTGTGTGACCCTTGGTATGGCTGAAATATTGGCGACTGAGCGAGTGACGGTGTCGATAGAAAAACGGCCGGCATTGGCGATGGTCGCTGGACTCTTTGATCGTATAGCTGTAAAAACGGAAAACGCTAAAGTCGATAAAATTAATTTTGCTGAATTTGACGTTGTTTTAACTGATGTAAAGCTAGATGCCCAGGCGCTTATCGGTCGGCGTCAGTTGGTAGTGCAGTCGGCAGGTGATGCTGAGCTTACTGCTGTACTGACTCAGGAGGAACTTAGCCGGTTTCTTAACCAGGCGGTAAAAGGGGTCAAAAATGCGGTTGTGACGGTGAGCGATAACCAAGTTAAAGTTAATGGCGATTTTGGCTTGAGCGGTATTGCCAGTGTAGCGGTAACTTTAGAGGGCCGGATTATTGCCGATGGACAGAAAATTAAATTTGTAACGGATCGATTTTTGATTAATAATACGCTTGTCGGAAAGCTTGGTGGAGCTGCACTCACAGAAGTGGTTTTAGCAGATTTAAAAAAACTTCCCTTTGGGGTGACGGTACGGACAATTAGCATGGATAATGGCAAAGTTACTGTTTATGCTGATAACCGTGTTAATTAGGGCTATAAGTTTTAGTATAATAAATGGATTGATTAGGAAAGATAAGGTGTCCGGACCTCGGTAGGTAGTGTTATTTTATGGCAAGGTGGAGAGAGGTTTGACTGATTTTAAATATAATCGTGCGTTATTGTTGTTAATTGTTGTTGGTTTTCTTGCGGCCCTTGTTATTGGTTGGCAGCGGCATATTGTTGAAGTGAATAATTCTTCCGTTGAGCTTGTGCTTGATTATGAAGATATTATCAGCTTAGCTCAGACCGAGGGGGTTTCTGAGCACCTTTTGATGCAGCAATTCAAGGATGCAGGTATTAATTCATTGGCGGTGTATGACAAGACACTGGAAAAACTTGAAAAAAATGGTAAAATAACAGTTGCAACTGGTGGGAACTTGCTGGCGCGGTATCGGATGGGAGAAAAGGCAGGGTTGCCCAACAACGATCAATATAATCCAATTGTTCCATCTTATGTGTATATATTTGCTGCCAGCCAAGAGGCTGGAGGCTTAGCGCTGTTTGAAGAAGTTAAAGACGATATTATTCGCCGTATTGGTAGCGAGCGGGTTAGAGAAGTGTCCCTTGATGGTGCTGGACGCTGTTTGGCAGTGGCGGCTAATTACGAAAAGTTATACAAAGATAATTTAGGGTTATCTACTGCGGAAATGCAGGATGTTACCAAGTATGGATATAATATCGTGGCACGACCTAGTAATTACCTTACAGCACAACCTCAAGACATTGAGAGTGAATTTAACAGGCTTTTGCCGTTTGATAATGTTACCGGAATTATGCCTGTGGGCGAAGCGGTTCTGGGCTATCCTAACTTAGTGTCGCTTTCAGCCGGGAAAATGCGGCAGATGGATTTGACATTGTATATGATTGAGCATCCGCTACAGTTGCAATTTTTAAAGCAGGATGGACTGTTGCCTCTTGCTGCGGATACTGGCTATAATGTTGCCCGAGTTTATGTTATTCCTAAAGATGAACAACCAAAACTCAAGATGAATGAAGCTATTCACCGTTGGGCAATTACCGTTGATCAGGAGCGCAATATCCGGGTAAATTTGCTACGAAAATATGATAAACCTGCACTGGGCATGTCTTTGATTGAGACTAATCTTAAATATGTGGCCGGCGTAAAACAGTCGTTGCTAGACCGTGGTTTTGTTATTGGACGAGCTGGCGTTTTTCAGCAGTACTATCCTAGTCGTTGGCTGTTAGCAATAATTGCAGTAGGTGCAACTGCTGCAGGGGTATTACTATTAACGTTGATTAGGCCGTTAGCATCGCGTTATCAGTATGCTTTATTAGTGCTGTTGTCCATAGTTTTAGTATTGCCGATTGTTGGCGGCGGAGGTACTTTGGCACGTCAGGCGATAGCTTTGGCTTGTGCTACAGTTTTTCCTGTATTGGCAATGACATGGCAGCTGGATCGTTGGAAAAATTGCCATCCGTTTAAGGGATCTGCAATATCGCGAATTATTGTCGATGGTGTTGGTGGTTTGGTTTTAATTACATTATTGTCGTTAGTGGGTGGCATATATGTAGGAGCAATCTTAGGTGATATTCGGTTTATGCTTGAGATTGAGATTTTTAGGGGGGTTAAACTGACATTTGTTTTGCCGCTGATTCTTATGACCATGACATATTTTTCACGATACAACCTTTTTAAAAGTATTGACAATGAAACGGGTGTTAGGGAAAAACTACTTAAAATCCTTAATTATCCGATATATCTAAAGACTTTGCTGGGAATTGGTGTTTTGGCGTTAGTCGGTTGGGTGTATGTTGGTCGGTCTGGTCATACTGCGGGGGTACCAGTGCCGGGTATTGAAGTAAAACTCAGGACTTTTTTGGAAAACGTTATGTATGCTAGGCCTCGCGAAAAAGAATTTATGATTGGTCATCCGGCTTTTCTGTTAGCGGTTATGGCGCTTTATCGACGGTGGCCGCAGCTGTGTCATTATTTTTTAGTGATTGTTGCTATTGTTGGTCAAGGTTCACTGGTCGAAACATTTGCTCATATCCGGACTCCTATCTTTATGTCGCTGGTGCGTGGGGTTGAAGGTATGGTTGTGGGGGCGGCCATCGGTATTGTAGCTGTAATCGTAGTACAGTTGTTGCATTATCTGTCGTTCATTTTGGGAAGGAGATCTGTCGTTGATGAGTAATATCGTGATTTCCGGCTATTACGGGTTTGCTAACGCCGGTGATGAGGCGATGTTGACGGCGATGATCGAAGCGTTGACCGCTGTCGACCCTGAGGTTAAAGTAACGGTTATTTCGGGAAATCCAGCGGACACTAAGCGCCGCCATGGGGTGGAAGCGGTGTATCGTTTGAACTATCCTGAAATTATGCGTGTTATAGCAAAAAGCCAGTTACTGATAAGCGGCGGAGGAAGTTTACTTCAGGATGTTACAAGTGATCGCAGTCTGTATTATTATTTAAGTATTATGATGTTGGCCAAAAAATTAGGAATACCAGTTATGTTGTATGCGCAAGGAATTGGTCCGGTTCAGGGGAATTTGGCCAAGGCGGCTACGCGCTATATAGGTAATACGGTTGATCTTATAACAGTACGCGATGATGAGTCATGTGATGAATTAAAGACATTGGGAGTTAAAAAACCGCCGATTTATGTTACTGCTGATCCGGTGTTGGCATTGCAACCGGTTGATCGGGAATTTGGGCGCAGGTTGTTAGGACAGTATCAATTAGGAGAAGCCAAACCTATAATTGGATTGTCGGCACGTGAGTGGAAGGATTGGGCTCATTACAAAAACATTATTGCTAGTGTGCTGGATAAAATTGTTGATGAGTTTGGGGCTAAGGTGGTCTTGTTGCCAATGCAGTGGCCGGAAGATTTTAGAGTGTCGCAGCTGATAAAAGAGCGAATGCATCGTCCGGCGGTACTTTTGGAAGAAAAGCTAACCACCAGCGAACTTTTGTCAGTGGTGGGTAATTTAGATATGTTGATTGGCATTAGATTGCATGCGTTGATTTTTGCTGCGGTAATGCATGTGCCAATGTTGGGAATTTCTTATGATCCTAAAATTGACCGATTTTTGGAAAGTATTAGCGATATACGGGCTGGAGCATTGCATAATATAACTACTGAAGAGTTAATGGGGCGAGTTAGGGGAAGATGGCCGGAGATTAGTATACCTAATACAAGCCGGGAGGAGCGTATTAGTGAGTTGCGCAGTAAAGCCTTCCGTAATGCGGAATTAGCGCTAGAACTAATTCAAAATCGAAGGCGAGGATAATTGATGAAAAAATGGCTAAAAAAATATATCGGAATAACAGTGGGAACGTTGATTACTGCAATTGCGCTAAACATGTTTTTAATTCCTAATAAAGTAGCCGCAGGCGGAGTAAGTGGTATGGCTACAGTAGTGCATTACTTGCTGGGCGTACCGGTAGGGGCCACGATGTTAGTGCTAAATATTCCGCTGTTTTTGGCCAGTGTTAAGGTTTTAGGAACTAAATTTGGGATAAGAACGTTGTATGGAGCAGTATTTTTGTCGGTATTTATTGATATTACTGCACCGTTTACACCGATATTAACGCATGATTTATTGCTAAGTTCGCTTTACGGCGGAGTTTTATCTGGTATTGGCATGGGAATGGTATTTCGTTTTGGAGGAACTACTGCAGGTACTGATTTAGCAGCCGCTATTATAAATAAATTAACAAAAATCAGTGTTGGTCAGGCGTTATTAATGGTTGATTTTTTTGTTATTGCGGCCGCTGGGCTGGCATTTGAAAGTGCGGAAATTTCTTTGTATGCATTAATCGCATTATTTTTAACTACCCATATTATTGATTTTGTTCAGGAAGGTCCTACTTCGGCGAAAGCATTTTTTATTGTTAGCAACCAGAATGAAATTGTAGCTAAGCGAATTATGGAAGAGCTGGGACGCGGTGTAACATTTTTTGCAGGCAAGGGTGGCTATAGCGGCCAGGATAAAGAAGTACTCTTTTGTGTGGTAGCTACCGGGGAGGTCAGCCAAGTAAAAGAATTAGTCCAGAGTGTTGATCCCAGCGCGTTTGTTATAGTAGCAGATACCCATGAGGTCATGGGCGAAGGCTTTACTTATATGTTAATGTAAATTTTTAACTTTAAAAGGAGGACTATTAATGACAACTAGACTCAATAGTGAAAAATTGGCTGAGTTGGCAGACCGAGCTCGGTCTGTTAGGACTAACATTGTAAAAATGATTACGGAAGCCCAGTCGGGGCATCCAGGCGGTTCGCTGTCAGCGGCTGATATATTGGTGACGTTGTACTTTGCGGAATTAAAGATAGATTCTAAAGCACCGAAGGCTAATGATCGTGATCGTTTTGTGCTTAGCAAAGGTCACGCAGCACCGGTTTTATATGCTACTTTAGCGGAAAAGGGCTTCTTTCCGATGGAGGAACTTCTTACTTTGCGAAAAATTGACAGCCGACTGCAGGGGCACCCGGAAATGAAAAATGTTCCTGGGGTGGATATGTCAACAGGGTCATTAGGACAAGGCCTAAGTGCTGCCAATGGGATGGCTTTAGCTGGTAAAATCGATGGTAGCGACTATCGTGTATATGCTCTTTTGGGTGATGGAGAATTAGAAGAAGGGCAAATTTGGGAAGCAGCAATGTTTGCAGCACACAATAAATTGGACAATCTTACGGCGTTTGTCGATAATAATGGTCTCCAAATTGATGGTCCGGTAGCGGAGGTAATGTCACCTTTGCCAATCCCTGATAAGTGGCGGGCTTTTGGTTGGAATGTCATTGAAATTGACGGGCATGATTATAATGCTATATATCAAGCTATTCAAACTGCTAAGACCGTTAAAGGTAAGCCAACAATGGTAGTTGCGGCTACTGTCAAAGGCAAAGGAATTTGTAAAATGGAAAATATGGTTGACTGGCATGGCAAGGCGCCTTCGCGTGAAGAATGTGAATTATTTTTAGCAGAATTAGATAATTAAGGGATGGTGAAACATAATGGGAAAAGCAACACGTGAGGCCTACGGCGAAGCACTTCGTGAGTTAGGCGGTAAAAATAAAGATATTGTTGTATTGGATGCTGATTTATCGAAATCAACAAAAACTAATCTTTTTGCCAAGGTTTATCCTGAGCGCTTTTTTGATGTTGGTATTGCGGAGCAAAATTTAGTCGGTACAGCAGCTGGACTTGCGGCTGCTGGCAAAATTCCGTTTGTGTCTACTTTTGCGATGTTTGCCGCAGGTCGGGCGTACGAACAGATTCGCAATTCAGTTTGTTATCCTAAACTGAATGTAAAAATTGCAGCTACTCATGCAGGTTTGACCGTAGGGGAGGATGGCGCATCACATCAAGCTATCGAAGATATTAGTCTTATGCGATCTATTCCTAATATGACAGTTATTGTACCGGCTGATGCTACGGAGACTTGTCAGGCGATTGATTTTGCGGCTCAATACAATGGGCCTGTATATATTCGTTTGGGACGGATGGGTGTGCCGGATATCTTCAGTGATGACTACAAATTTTGTTATGGCAAGGCAGTTAAATTGGCTGAGGGCAAGGATGTTACTATTATTGCTACAGGTGTTATGGTGTCAGTAGCGAGCGAAGCTGCTAAAGAACTGACAAAAGCCGGATTAACCGCCAGAGTGCTTAATATTCATACAATTAAGCCTATTGATCATTCAGCAATAATTGAGGCGGCTAAGGATACCGGTGCTATTGTAACTTGTGAAGAACACAGCATTATTGGTGGATTGGGCAGCGCGGTTGCCGAGGTACTGGTAGAAAATAGTCCTGTACCTATGGAACGAATTGGTGTACTGGATGTGTTTGGGGAGTCTGGTACTCCTAAAGGACTGTTGGTCAAATATAAGCTTACAGTTGCTGATATTGTCAGCGCGGCGCAAAAAGCAGTAAGTCGTAAAAAATGATCAGATGATAAATATAAAAAGACCCGCTGAAACATATGTTTAAAGCGGGTCTTTTTATATTTATTTGGAGGGGTACTATGGGCCAGTGTAGGAGTAGCCAAATAGGAAAACGGATTTTATGGCGCACAGGTATATTCTTGGTGGGCATAATAACCATGTTCAAGTTAGGTTCGGCTGCGGCAATGCTGTCTACTATGTTGGTATCTCTGGCAATTTATGCATGGGCATTTGGCTGGAAGTTCGCGGTAGGATTGGTCATCTTGCTATTTGTACATGAACTGGGGCATGTAATTGCGGCTGTAATTGTGGGATTAGGGCCATCCACGCCTCTTTTTGTTCCGTTTATTGGAGCGGTTATTAGTTTAAATCAGCCGCCGCACAATGCTAAAATGGCGGCAAATATTGCTATTGGTGGTCCAGCGTTTGGCACACTGAGTGCATTAATATTTTTGCTTGGTTATCTTTGGACCGATAGTATGTTAATGTTAGTTTTGGCATATACGGCTTGTATCGTAAATTTATTCAATTTAATACCATACGGTTTGCTTGATGGTGGTCGAATTGCGGCAGCTATCTGGCCCCGCATGTGGTGGTGGTGGGCTGCTCTAGCCGGAGGGCTATTTTTTTATACGCATAACTTCTTTTTACTTGTTATTCTTACAATTTCGCTTTATCATCTGTGGCGAGGCGGGCAAGTCAAATATGATGAGCGTTATTACGATCTCAGTCTTAGGCAGCGGATTAGGGTGGCGTGTTGGTACTTTGGTTTGGTGACTATGCTGGGAATATTAACCATATATGTAATTAATTTATTGAAGTAGTTGATACACTAATACTAAATTTGTGTATTTCAAAAGAGGTTTTTCTAGGCGAAAGTCGAATCTTACATGGTCGGGTATGCGTCGCAGTATTTATATTAAGTAAAGGAGGAGCGGGTTTATGATAAGTTTTCAGGGAGTATCAAAAGTATATGGCAAGGGTTCAGTTGCCCTCTCCGACGTAACGGTTGATATTGAAAAAGGAGATTTTATATTTGTAGTCGGCCCTAGCGGTGCAGGTAAGTCTACTTTTATCAAACTATTATTTAGGGAAATTTTGCCGACAAATGGTCGGCTTGTTATTAATGGCCGCGATATTGGAAAATTGACGCTGGCAGAAGTGCCATATTTGCGTCGTAATTTGGGTATTGTATTTCAGGATTATCGTTTATTGCCTAATAAAACGGTTTATGACAATATAGCTTTTGCCATGGAAGTCATTGAAGCATCACGACGGGAAATTCAGCGACGGGTTAACCACGTACTTAACTTGGTAAATCTGAGTAGTAAGACCGATACGTATCCAAACCAACTTTCTGGTGGTGAGCAGCAACGGGTGGCGATTGCCCGAGCTATTGTAAATAATCCTCAAGTGGTTATTGCGGACGAGCCTACCGGTAATCTAGACCCTGATACATCATGGGAGATTATGAAAATTTTTGAGCGCATCAATAAAGGTGGTACAACTATAGTAATGGCTACTCATGACAAACCGGTTGTTGATGCGATGAAAAAGCGGGTTATCGCTATTGAACAAGGCTGTATTGTCCGGGATCAGCCTAAAGGGGCGTACGGCTATGAAGATTAGAACAGTCAAGTATTTTATTAGAGAAGCGATTTCTTCGCTTAGACATAATGGGTTGATGAGTTTTGCTTCAGTCAGTACAGTGGCATTATCGCTGTTGATACTGGGGCTGTTTTTAGTGATGGTTCTTAATTTAAATAATATAGCATCTACCTTGGAATCTAAGGTTGAAATAACAGTATACTTGCAGGATAATCTTGGAGATTACGATAAACGACAAATTGGCACGAAGATTACTAAACTTTCTGGGGTAACGGAAGTAAATTTTGTTACTAAAGAAGATGCCCTTAAACGCTTCAAAGACAGACTGGGTGAGCAGCAGGGCTTGCTAAATGCACTGGGTGACACTAATCCGTTGCCAGATGCGTTTGAAGTTAAAGTAGACAAGCCTGATAACGTTAAGACGCTAGCGAATATGATTAGTGAAATAAAAGGAGTTGAAAATGCTAAGTTTGGTCAAGAGATTATTGAGCAACTTTTTGCTTTAACCAGAATGATTCGTATCGCTGGGTTGCTATTGATTGTGTTTTTAGCGTTGGCAGCACTGTTTATTATTTCTAATACTATTCGGATTACTGTGTTTGCCCGGCGCAAAGAAATTGGCATTATGAAGTATGTTGGGGCTACAGATTGGTTTATTCGGTGGCCATTTTTGCTTGAAGGAATGATTCTTGGCTTTAGTGGAGCCCTAATTTCGATACTGTTATTGTTAAAAATTTATGCAATCTTTACTCAACAAGTGTATGAGTCATTAGCTTTTTTGCCGTTGTTACCGCAAGTGGTTGTTACCAATATTAGTATCTTCCTGTTAGTAGTTGGCGCAGCCATCGGAGCGTTGGGAAGCACAATATCGCTTAGGCGATTTATGAAAGTTTAAGGGAGGAAGCCAATGTTTGAATTTAAGCGCCAGGTTGCGCTTGGCTTAACCTTGTTATTTATTTTTATGACTGTAGGGCAGGTGTCGGCACAAGGAACGCAAGATCAATTAAATGATGTGCGGCAACAGATGGAAGCCCAGCAATCCCGAATGAATCAGGCGCAGCAGCAAGTGGATACTTTATCTAATCAGCTGCAAGTCATCCAGAAGGATTTGGACGGAGCACTTGGTGAGTACAAAGAAATTACGGCTAGACGTAAAGCTACGGAACAGCAAATTGAAAACAATGCCGAAACATTAAAAAAGGCGGAAGAAACGCTTAAAAAGCGTAATACTGTTTTGAATAAACGAATGCGCGACATTTATGAAAATGGGCAGCTCAGCTATTTGGATGTTTTATTGGGGGCCAGTGATTTTAACGATTTTATCACGAGGCTGGAGTTTATAAAACGGATAATTCATCAGGATGTTGTCTTAATCACTACAGTTAAGAACGAAAGGGACATTGTGTTGGAAAAACGGGCCCAGTTGGAACAGGACAAAGCGACAGCTGTTGAATTGGAAAAAGCGGCCGAAGATAAAAAAAGTATTGTTGAGCAGCGTAAAAGAGAGCGGGAAACGTTGCTGAAAAAAGCTGTAGATGACCGTGATACCGCCGAGCAGACTTACCAGGAACTGCAGGCGATTTCCAAACGAATTGAAGAAATGTTGCAGCGTACTCAAAATGGCAGTTCCCAGGCGGTGGGGTCTACAGGGACGATGATGTGGCCGATTAGTGGTCCAATTACATCTGAGTATGGCTGGCGGACTCATCCTATTTTTGGTACGCAGCGTTATCATAGTGGCCTGGATATTGGCGCTGATTATGGTGATCCGATTCGGGCGGCGGACAGCGGAGTAGTTGTTTCTGCGGGCTGGCTTGGTGGTTATGGCAAGGCGGTGATCATTGATCATGGCGGTGGTCTATCTACCGTATATGGTCATAATTCCGAGATATTGGTGAGTGAAGGCGAGCACGTTACGAAAGGTCAGGTAATTGCGTTAGCTGGAGCTACTGGGTATGCTACAGGGCCGCATTGCCATTTTGAGGTTCGTCAAAATGGTTCGCCGGTTGATCCAATGAGTTATTTACCATAAAATGCATATAGGGCGGGATTTCTACATATAGTTTAGCTATAAGAGAAATCCCGCCAAGAAAAGCGAGGTGTTAGAAATTGTCTGACCGGCGTAAGCTTATTGCGGGGGCCATCAGTCTGGTGGTCGCCACTTTTCTTTTGACTTGTGGTGGATTTTATTATCTGTTGCATAGTTGGACCGGTGATGCCAAAGGTGCTATAAAACTTATCAAGGTTATCCAGCTTATTAAAGCCGAGTATGTTGAAGATATTGCGGTGGAAGATTTGATGGCTGGAGCGGTAAAAGGTGCAGTTAGTGCGTTAGGTGATCCCCATTCTATATATATGGATGCTAAGTTGTACAAAGAATTCATGATTGAAACTGAGGGATCATTTGGTGGTGTGGGGATTGTTCTTGGGGTCAAAGACAAGGTACTTACAGTTGTTTCGCCAATCGAAGGAACTCCTGGGGAACAGGCTGGTATTAAAAGCGGAGACCAAATTGTCAAGGTTGATGGACAGGATACAAAAGACATGGCACTTGACGAGGCGGTTAACAAAATTCGAGGCGCTATTGGTACTCAGGTAACATTAACTATTGTACGTGGGCAAGAAGTAAAAGATTATATGCTTAGTAGATCAAACATCCAAATAAAATCAGTTGCTAGCAAGATGCTGCCTAATAATATAGCCTATATTAGGTTGTCGGCGTTTAATGAAAATACGGGAAATGACTTTATTCATCAGTATCGGGAATTAGAAAAGGCCGGAATGAAAGGAATTATTCTTGATTTGAGGGATAATCCTGGCGGTTTGTTGCAGGAAAGTATTAAGGTAGCAAACTTGCTTGTGCCCAAAGGTCCAATTGTCTCGGTGGTAAATCGGGCAGGTGAACGGGAAACTTATGATTCTACTCTGGAAACGGTTAAATATCCTTTAATAGTGTTGGTCAATGGCGGTAGTGCCAGTGCTTCAGAAATAGTAGCGGGAGCCGTGCAGGATACTCAAGCTGGTATTCTTGTGGGCACTAAAACCTATGGTAAAGGCTCCGTGCAAACAATAAAAAGTCTATATGATAAGACTGCGGTAAAATTGACTATTGCTAAATATCTGACCCCAGCGGATCGCTCTATTAATGGGATTGGTATTGAACCTAATGTGAAGGTTGAGTTTCCGGCTAATGCCACTAATGATGTTCAGTTAGAGCAGGCTTTGGAAATTATCAAAGGCAAGATACAGTAGAAAAACTGAGCGGCGAACGAGATGTGTTCGTCGCTCAGTTTTTGTATATAATACCATTTATAAAATTACGTTTGACTAGGATAAGTTAATCAAACATGATATACCTGCTACTAATAAATAATATTTATTAAATTATAAATAAATAATCGTTAGCTGCAACTTGTTCGAACATATGTCCTGTGATACAATAATTGGAGAACGTTAGTTCTTGTTGGGTATAATAATACCATGGTTGTTGCCATAAGTTTACTAATGGCTTGACCAATGGAATCATTTTGAGTGAAATGGTGATTAACATGAGTATGGTGCCAAAGCTTAAGACCGCATATCAGGAAGGTAGTGCTTCATTTCAGGTGAGTGCTCCGTTTGTGCCTACTGGTGATCAGCCACAGGCGATTGACAAGTTGACTGCAGGAATAAATAATGGCAATTGGGCTCAGGTTTTGTTAGGGGCTACAGGCACTGGTAAGACATTTACCATGGCAAAGGTAGTTGAAGCAGTACAAAAACCGACTTTGGTCATTGCGCACAATAAAACTTTGGCAGCTCAGCTAGCCAGCGAATTTAAAGAGTTTTTTCCGAATAATGCAGTGGAGTATTTTGTAAGCTATTATGACTTCTATCAACCTGAGGCCTATATTGCCCAAACGGATACTTATATTGAAAAGGACGCATCAATCAATGATGAAATTGATAAACTCCGTCACTCAGCGACAAGCTCGTTATTTGAACGGCGTGATGTAATTGTGGTGGCTAGTGTGTCTTGTATCTATGGATTGGGTTCACCAGAGGACTACTACAATCTTGTGTTGTCGATACGGCAGGGGCAGATACGAGACAGAGATGATATCTTGCGGCGATTAGTAGATATCCAGTATGAACGTAATGATATTAATTTTGTGCGTGGTACTTTTCGGGTTAGGGGTGATGTTATTGAGGTTTTTCCGGCGGCATATGGTGAAAAAGCTGTGCGTATTGAATTGTTTGGGGACGAAGTTGAGAGAATCTTAGAAGTTGATACTTTGACAGGTGAGATACTTGCTGAACGTAAGCATATTGCTATTTATCCGGCTTCGCATTATGTTTCATCAAGGGAGAACCTATTGCGGGCGGCAGCTGATATTGAAAAAGAAATGGAGAATAGACTATCTGAACTTAATTCGGCGGATAAGGTACTGGAGGCTCAACGGTTGAGTCAGCGGACGAAGTATGATTTAGAAATGATGTTGGAAATGGGCTATTGTTCAGGAATTGAAAATTATTCACGACACCTTACTGGTAGAAAGCCTGGTGAAGCGCCATATACGTTGCTTGACTACTTTCCCGATGATTTTCTTATTATTGTAGATGAATCCCATGTCACTATGCCACAGCTTAGGGCAATGTATGCTGGCGATCGTTCACGTAAGACCTCGCTAGTGGAGAACGGTTTTCGATTGCCATCGGCATATGATAATCGTCCGCTTAAATTTGACGAGTTTGTTGAACGTATCAATCAAATAATTTATGTATCTGCTACTCCGTCGGCGTATGAACTCGAGGTAGCAAATCAGGTAGCTGAACAAATTATACGTCCTACCGGTCTTTTAGACCCAGCGGTTGAGGTACGACCGATAAAAGGTCAGATGGATGATCTTTTAACTGAAATTAAGATTCGGGCAGTTAACAATGAACGGGTTCTGGTTACTACACTCACTAAGCGAATGGCGGAAGACCTTACTGAGTATTTGAAAGAAATGGGTGTGAGGGTGCGGTATTTACATTCGGAAATAGTTACTATTGAGCGAGTGGAAATTATCCGTTCATTTCGGGCTGGTGACTTCGATGTTTTGGTTGGTATTAACCTTCTTAGGGAAGGCCTTGATTTGCCAGAAGTGACGTTGGTTGCGATTCTGGATGCTGATAAGGAAGGTTTTTTGCGCTCGGAGACGTCGCTAATTCAGACTATTGGTCGAGCGGCTCGTAATGTTAATGGCCTGGCTATTATGTACGCTGATCGTATTACCGAATCAATGCGTCGGGCGATCAATGAGACTAATCGCCGACGCGTGGTTCAAGACGATTATAATAGTAAGCATGGAATTATTCCCAAGACGATTCAGAAGCGGGTTAAGGATTTAATTGAAACAACCAAGGTCGTTGAGGAAAGTGCCGATTATCATAGTGTACGGATAGAACGGTTGCAGACAATGACTCGCAAAGAGTCTACTGAGCTTATTACTAAGCTTGAAAAGGAAATGCGTCAAGCGTCTAAAATGCTCGAGTTTGAGAAGGCTGCCGAATTGCGTGATGCTATTATGGAGATTCGGCAGATGGTGGCGGATATGCCTCTTGATAAACAAGAAAAGAAAAAGCGTCGCTGAAAATACTGCGCAAAGGTTAGTTGGAGGATATGTTTTGAAAGATAAAATAATTGTCAAAGGTGCTAGACAAAATAATTTAAAGAACATAGATGTAGAAATTCCCCGGGATCAACTGGTGGTTATAACCGGGCTTAGCGGTTCAGGCAAATCATCACTGGCGTTTGATACGATATATGCTGAAGGACAGCGGCGATATGTAGAATCGTTGTCGGCGTATGCACGCCAGTTTTTGGGGCAGATGGATAAGCCCGAGGTTGACTATATTGAAGGTTTATCGCCAGCCATTTCAATTGACCAAAAGACTACCAGCCGAAATCCGCGGTCAACGGTTGGAACTGTGACTGAAATATATGATTACTTGCGGCTTATGTTTGCCCGGGCGGGGCGGCCTCATTGTCCTAAGTGCGGCAATGCTATTAGTCAGCAAACGGTCGAACAGATGGTAGATCAGATATTGGCGTTACCAGAGGGAACCCGTTTTTCAATATTGGCTCCGGTTGTGCGCGGAAAAAAAGGCGAACATCAGAAATTGGTGGAGTCTATTCGTAAGGATGGCTATGTTCGGGTTCGGGTAGATGGAAGTATTATTGATGTTACTGAAGTCAAGCTGGAAAAAAATAAGAAACATTCCATAGAGGTAGTGGTAGACCGAATTGTCATTAGAGATGGTGTTTCGCAGCGGTTGGCAGATTCGCTAGAGATAGCTCTTAAACTGGCTGCGGGGCTAGTAATTATTGATGTTGTTGACGGAGAAGAAATGGTTTTCAGTCAAAATTTTGCTTGTGTTGATTGTGGCATTAGTTTACCAGAAATAGCGCCCAGAATGTTTTCCTTCAACAGTCCGTTTGGAGCTTGTCCGGATTGTACCGGTTTAGGAAACAATATGGAAATTGACGTTGCGTTGGTGGTGCCTAATGGTACTAAGACACTAATTGATGGGGCTATTGCACCGTTGAGTAAAAATACTAATTCTTGGTTTATGTGTCAGTTGGATGCGGTACTAAAAAAATATGGTCAGTCGCTATATGCTGTTTGGAACGAGTTAGCTGAGGATGTTCAGCAGATTATTTTATGGGGCGCGGGGGACGAGAAGTTTACCTTTACATATGAAAATATGCATGGTGAACAGCGACAATATAATTCAGCTTTTGAAGGGGCAATTCCTACACTTAATCGTCGTTATCGGGAAACTTCCTCAGAATGGTCTCGTGAGGAAATAGAAGAATATATGAGTTCAAAACCATGTCCAACTTGTAAAGGAGCCCGGCTGAAGCCGGAAGCGCTTGCTGTCAGGGTTGGTGGAAAAAATATTTACCAGATTACTTGTCAAACTGTTGCTCAGTGCCAGAAATTTTTTTCATCTCTTACCCTTACGATGCGGGAACAGACTATCGCGCATCAAATTTTGAAAGAAATTAATGCGCGACTGGGGTTTCTTATAAATGTGGGGTTGGATTATTTGACGTTAGACCGAGCCGCTGGTACGTTGAGCGGGGGAGAGGCACAGCGCATTCGGCTGGCTACTCAGATTGGATCAGGCTTAGTAGGGGTACTATATATTCTCGATGAACCAAGTATTGGTTTGCATCAGCGGGATAATCAACGTTTGCTTGGCACATTGAAAAAATTGCGAGATTTAGGGAATACATTATTAGTAGTTGAACATGATGAGGATACGATGTATGCTGCCGATCATATTATTGATATTGGGCCGGCTGCCGGGGCACATGGTGGCTACGTTATTGCTGAAGGACCAGTGGAGGTAATTAAGGCCTGTGAAGCATCGGTCACCGGACAGTATTTAAGTGGTCGTAAGAAAATTCCGATTCCCGTGGTTCGGCGTCAACCAAGCAAAAAATGGTTAGAAGTTGTAGGTGCGAGGGAGAACAATCTAAAAAATATCTGCGTTAAGTTTCCTTTAGCGGTGTTTACTGCCGTTACCGGGGTATCTGGTTCGGGGAAAAGTACGTTAGTCAATGAAATTCTATTTAAGGGTTTGGCGGCGCGTTTAAATGCTGGTCGCCAGCGCCCTGGTGAGCATAAGGAGATTCGTGGGGTTGAGCATGTCGATAAAATCATCGATATCGATCAATCGCCAATCGGTCGGACACCGCGTTCCAATCCGGCTACTTATACTGGGTTATTTGACTATATCCGGGAAGTGTTCAGTCAGACCCCGGAAGCTAAAGTGCGAGGCTATAAGCCGGGGCGGTTTAGTTTTAATGTCAAAGGGGGGCGTTGTGAGGCGTGTAAGGGGGATGGAATTATAAAAATTGAAATGCATTTTTTGCCAGATGTATATGTCCCTTGTGAGGTATGCAAAGGAGCTAGGTACAATAGGGAGACTCTTGAAGTATGCTATAAGGGGAAAAACATATCCGATGTGTTGAATATGGTAGTAGATGAGGCGGTGGAATTTTTCCGGAATCAGCCAAGAATTTACCGGAAGCTTGAGATTATCAAGGATGTCGGTCTTGGGTATATAAAACTGGGACAACCGGCGACGACGCTTAGCGGTGGTGAAGCTCAGCGGGTTAAGCTAGCAACAGAACTCGCGCGACGCAGTACCGGCAAGACTTTGTATATTCTTGATGAACCGACTACGGGGCTTCATACCGCTGATATTCATCGTTTATTAGAAGTTTTGCAACGGTTAGTAGATGGTGGGGACACAGTAGTGGTTATTGAACATAACTTGGATGTAATTAAGACTGCTGATTATATTATTGACTTAGGCCCGGAGGGCGGTAGCCTTGGAGGAACAATAGTTGGACAGGGGACACCGGAGGATATTGCGGCCATTGCAGGTTCTTATACTGGACAGTTTTTGCAGCCGATATTAGCACGTGACAAGAAGGAAAAATAAATAGCAAGGCGGGCCAATACGGCCCGCCTCATTATCATGAATTCATCTGTCGGTTAATAAACTGGGTGTCAATATCACCACTGCAAAATTGGGGATTATCCAATATGCGACGGTGAAAATCGATTGTGGTTTTGATACCTTCAACGCGAAACTCGGCGAGTGCGCGTTTCATAGTTCGGATAGCTTCGCCACGAGTGCGCCCATGAGATATTACTTTGGCAATAAGTGAGTCGTAGTAAGGTTGAACGATGCTGCCAGTACATACGCCGCTGTCTACGCGGACATTTGGTCCTCCTGGTTGATGGTAAAAAGTAATTTCTCCGGGGGACGGCAGGAAATTTAGTGCGGGGTCTTCAGCGTTGATGCGGCACTCAATAGCATGGCCGTTAAATGAAATATCTTCTTGTCTTAAGGACAGTGGCTCGCCGATAGCTAATTGAATTTGAGTTTTTACCAAATCAATGCCAGTAACGGCTTCAGTGATACCATGTTCTACTTGGATACGGGGGTTAATTTCCATGAAATAAAAATCTCCGCCATTTTTATCCATTAAAAATTCTACAGTGCCAATGTTGGTATAATGTACGCTACTTGCAGCACGAATTGCCAATTCACCGACTTTTTGTCGCATAGCATGAGTTAAGGCGCTTGAAGGAGCTTCTTCAAGTACTTTTTGGTTTCGGCGTTGTAAAGAGCATTCGCGTTCCCCTAAGTGAATAATATGACCATAGCTGTCAGCTACGATTTGTACTTCGATATGTCGGGCATCAGCAATATATTTTTCTAAGAAGAATAGGGATTCGCTGTTTGAAGAAGCAGCGATTTTCTCAGCGGCGCGATTTAAATCTTCTTCAGTATAAGCAACATGAATGCCGCTGCCACCACCGCCAGCGGCTGGCTTAATAATTACCGGGTAACCAATTTCTTTTGCCGCATGACTAAGATCTGCGACGTTAGTGCTAGGAGCGCTACCCTGAGCCATCGGCAGTCCGGCTTGAAGCATAGCGGATCGGGCCGCATCTTTGTTGCCTACTTTACGGATGGTGTCGGCGCGTGGGCCAACGAAAACTAAACCGGCTTGAATGACCATATCTGCAAAGTCCGCATTTTCGGATAGAAAGCCATAACCGGGATGAATTGCGTCAGCTTGTGAGGCAAGCGCTGCGGCAATAATCGCCTCTCCATATAAGTAACTGTTTTCAGCCGCTGCAGGGCCGATTGGGTAAGCGGCATCAGCCAGATGAACATGTAAAGCATCAAGATCGGCGTCGGAATATACGGCAACAGTTTCGATTCCAAGTTCTTGACAAGCTCTTATTACTCTAACGGCTATTTCGCCTCGATTGGCGATGAGCAGTCGTTTAAACATAACATAGACCTCCAATTACCTTAAATATGTTACTATTAGTTATTAATATCTGGTACTATGATTTATTATAATACAAATATTTGGGCAAGGCAAACGAATTTATGATGTAGTTAATTCACGCTGTATAGTGTTTGAGAAATAAGCGATTTTATGAATAGTGGCGATTATGTAGTGCTTGGTTAATTTTTGTAAATCGGAGGGTCGTATGACAAGCGAAGTTGAGGAAAAACTTACTCTTTTGCCGGATAATCCTGGCGTATATTTGATGAAGGATAGCCAGGATCGTATTATTTATGTTGGCAAGGCGGTTAATCTGAAAAATCGGGTGCGCTCTTATTTTCAAGCTAGCCGTAACCATTCGGTAAAAGTACTGTCGATGGTGGCGAGAATTGAAGATCTTGAGTATATTGTAACTGCATCAGAGATGGAGGCACTCATTCTTGAATGCAATTTAATAAAAAAACATCGCCCTAAGTACAATATCAGTTTGAAGGATGATAAAAGTTTTCCTTACATAAAAGTGACGGTGAATGAGAAATTCCCCATGGTTGCGGTGACAAGACGGGTAGTGAAAGATGGAGCTAAATATTTTGGCCCGTATACAAATGCTGGGGCGGTTTATGAAACTATTAAGTTACTAAAACGCTTGTTCCCATTGCGGAGTTGCCGTTCACTTGAGAATGCTAGGCCGTGTCTTCAACACCATATAAAGCGTTGCCTTGCACCATGCACGGGAGAAGTTGAGGTTAATATATATAATGAAATGATTAAGGCGGTATGCCTCTTCCTTGAGGGGCGCAGTGATGCGGTGGTTAAAGAATTACGGAGGAAGATGTCGGAGGCTGCCGAAAAAATGGAATTTGAACAAGCTGCGCGGTTAAGGGATCAATTAATGGCAGTAGAGGCAGTGATTGAAAAACAAAATATTGTTACTGGAGCTGGTGATCAAGATGTTATTGGGTTAGCTCGCTCGGCTGCAGGTAGTTGTGTGCAGGTATTTTTTGTTCGCAGTGGAAAAATGGTGGGGCGTGATTATTATATGATTAGTGGTGGCGAAGACGAAGATGAGGCGGAAGTAGTAGCGGCATTTATTAAGCAGTATTATAGCCGAGCAACGTTTATACCACGGGAGATTCTATTGCCGGTTAATCTAATGGAGGGGGATCTTTTAGAAAAATGGTTGAGCGAGCTTAAGGTGGGGCGTGTGATGTTCGAATTTCCTAGGCGTGGGGTAAAGAAAGATTTGGTGACAATGGCCGTAGATAATGCCGCTATGGTCCTGCGGGAGGCTGCAGTCCGCCTTGAAACTGACGTAGAACGGATGGATGGGGCTGTGCGTGATTTGGCAGAGTATCTTGGGTTGGCAAAGCCGCCTGACCGCATTGAATGTTTTGATATTTCTCATATTCAAGGCGCTGAAACGGTAGCATCAATGGTGGTATTTGAGAGCGGACGGCCCCAAAAAGATAGTTATCGGCGATACAAACTCAAAACTGTGGAAGGAAAACCGGATGATTTTAAATCAATGCAAGAGGTTGTTTCGCGGCGTTATCGCGATAAAACTGGTGTGTTACCGGATTTAATTGTTATTGATGGAGGAAAAGGACAGCTTAGTTCGGCGTTAGCGGCCATTCGTGGCGCTGGGGTTAATGAGGTACCGGTGGTTGGCTTAGCTAAAGAATTTGAACATATTTTTCGTGAGGGAATTAGTGAGCCGCTGATTCTGCCGCGCAATTCTCAGGCCCTTTACCTAATGCAACGTATACGGGATGAGGCCCACCGTAGTGCGGTCGGCTATCATCGCAAGCTAAGGACTCGGCGAAATATGCTTTCGGTATTAGATCATGTGCCGGGAATTGGTGTAAAACGCCGCAAAGCGTTATGGGATTATTTTGGTAGTTTGGCTAAAATTAAGGCGGCTCAGATGGATGAATTAGCGGCTGTTCCTGGTATGAACAAGAATGTAGCCGAGGCTGTGTACGAATTTTTTCGGGGAGGAGAAAAATGACCGAAAAATTTACAGGAATTGTTTTAGCGGGAGGCCTGAGTACTCGGATGGGCAGAGATAAAGCCAGTCTGCCGTGGGCAGGAACAAATCTATTGCATACGGTGCTTAACGCGTTGGTGCCAGTATGCCAACAAATTATTGTTGTTACTAATATTGTTAGAGTAATTTCTGTTCCGGGCGTGATTGTGGTTAGCGATGAATATCGCGGCTGCGGAGCGTTAGGTGGGATCCACGCCGGCCTTAAGGCATCGGCTAATGAGTATAATTTTATTGTTGCCTGTGATATGCCATTTGTTCAAGCGCCAGCGGTTGAATATATGATGCAGTGTGCGGCTGGATATGATGTAGTGGTGCCATACATCGATAAACGTTATCATCCGTTACATGCTATATATAACCGACGTTGTTTGCCATATTTTCAGATGATGTTAGATCGGGGCTGCTATCGTATTATTAGCCTTTTTGAAAATCTAAAAATACGTTTGGTGGAAAAAAGCGAGTTGGCGGCATTCGACTCTTCTTGCATTATGCTGAGTAATTTAAATAGTCCGGATGATATTAAGAAAACATTAAGAAAAAATGATTTTTTGTGAATAAAGTAAATACAATAGGAGATATTAATAACTATAAATGGTTCATATTGGTCGAGCTACTAAGATTGCCGGGCTTTTCGGAGTGGTTTTCCAGGAAGAACGTTAAAATTTAATGGTAATGATTGCATTATAAGTAAATAATACGGTAAAATATAAATGCAAATACTATCTAGTGATTGGTAATTTCAAGAAAAGGGTAAAGTTGGGTGGGAAATTTGCTGTGTACTGTGTGTGGTTATGTTTAGGACGAAATAGATGGAGACGCCGAATCGGATATAGTTTCGGGTACAAAGTTTGCTGATACTCTAGATTAGTGGGTATGCCCAGTATGTGGTGCTTAAGGGGTTGTTTGAAAAGGAGTAACGCTACATAGCGTCTTTGGGGTATAAACTATGCCCTCTGAGTAGACACGAAGAATAGTGTGTTTATGAAGGGGGTTTTCGTATGTCAATAAAAATATGTCGAATTTAAGATATATTAGCGTAGCTGTGACAGCAGGTAATTTGCTGATAAAGTCGAATTTTTAATATTAATGTAACTTGAAACAAAAAAATAGGAATATATTGTTAAAAAAATAGTGCAATTTTATTCATGCGGTGCTTGTGGAGGGGCAATGGAGGTGGTGAGTTATGACTAAAAATAGGGATGAACAACTGTGGGATGCTCGTTTTGTAAATACCATTAAGTGTTTAGCGCCAGGAACAATGCTTAGGGATGGGCTGGAAAATGTGTTGCGTGCAAAAACAGGAGCGCTAGTGGTCTTAGGGGACTCTGCTAAAGTTATGGAAGTAGTAGATGGTGGTTTTGCGATTAATTGTGATTTCACCCCAGCAGCGTTTTATGAACTAGCTAAGATGGATGGCGCAATTATTTTGTCAAGTGATACTAAAAAGATACTATATGGCAATGCTCAACTTGTGCCGGACTCGTCAATAATTACTTTAGAGACTGGTACCCGTCACCGTACGGCGGAACGTATGGCTAGACAGACGGGAGTGCTTGTTATTGCTATTTCGCAGAGACGCAATGTAATTACGCTGTACTTGGGAAATTTGCGATATACTCTAAAAGATATTACGGTTATTCTCAGTCGGGCCAATCAAGCATTGCAAACGTTAGAAAAGTATCAGTCAATTTTGGCGAGGGGACTTAATACTTTGAGTGCCCTGGAATTTGAGGATATGGTAACCTTGGGTGATGTGGCTGTTGCCGCTATTCGGGCTGAACAAGTGGGACGTATTGCTACTGAAATACGTCGCAGTATCATTGAGTTGGGCAGTGAGGGCCGTTTAATTAGTATGCAGGTAGATGAATTGATGCCCAAAGAAGATGAGGTACTGTTGTTAATTAAAGACTATTGTGTTAGTGCAGATGTGGCGGCACATGAAAGTGTCCGTGAGCAACTTGCTGAATTACCCGAAGAAAATCTTGATCCATATAATGTCTGTCGAATACTGGGTTATGGGGTTACTCCGAACACGATTGATGTACTCGTTGCACCTAGAGGATATCGCTTGTTAAATCGTATTCCACGTTTGCCTATGGCTGTTGTTGAGAATTTGGTTGGATATTTCAAAACGCTTAAACGCATTTATAATGCGACAATTGAAGAACTTGATGAAGTTGAAGGAATTGGCGAGATTCGAGCTAAAACAATAAAAGATGTGTTAAAACGTTTAAAGAATCAAGCCTTGTTGGATAGACAAATCTAATTTATAGCGCTATTATTTGTATTGTTAATATTATTTTGGTATTTTTCTAAATTGATATATTCAACAAACCGGGCGTAAGCTCGGTTTTGTTCTATTTTGACTACTTGGTAACGTTTATTATCTTCTGTAATCACTTCGTCGCCGACGTTGACTATTACCGGTACATGCATTAAGGACTGATTAGTAGCTTCGTCAACGATTTCATAATAATCATATGGTGGTAAATTAACGTCAGGTTTTAGTGGCTTTGAAAAAAAGCTTAACGGCGTGAGATAAAAGGCAGTGATAGTAATTATGCTACCTAATAACAGTATCGATAGGATAATTCGTTGACGTTTTAGCATAAGGCTAGTACTCTCCTTATCCCTCAAGGGTTGACCTCTCTAATAAATGTCAAATGTATCATGTCCGCGAGTGACGGTAAATATGTATAAGTATAGCCATTGAACAACAAGAAAACCCAGAAACTTCGGATGCGTTCCCGGTTTCTGGGTTTATTGTACCATTTATGAGATTTATAAGTTTAATATAACTAAATAGGTGGGCTATGTGAGATGAAATACTCCTAGGGTGGTAACTGTTTTATATTCCTGGTGCATTATCTCATTAACGTTTAAATTTAACAGATTGCATAAAGCTACTATGTAAAATAAGTTGTGACCAAGTTCGTTACTTATTACTTCTCGACATTGTTCGCAAAGCTGACCGGATATATGTGATGACATATATTGCTTTAAATCGCTATAGGCAACTTGGGAAGGCGGATTTTGGCGGGTGGCATTAATCTCAACACAGCCACACTCAGTAACTGCTTTAGCAAATGCTCGATTAACTTTAGCGTTAGATTCTTGATATTTTGTTAATATATCAATTACACTACGGTGCCGAATAAGATAATCGGCAACAGCCGACTGAAAAGCATCGCAACAATTATCGGACATTTTGATGCACCTCACTTTAGAGTTATTATATAAATACTAATAGGTGGTTGTCAATGTATGACTGAAAATTGATACACAAGGTAAATTTTCAAAAAAATATTTCAAAAAAAGTTAAAAGATCAATTGACAATGTGGAGATGACTGTGATAAAATATTAAATTTTGACAGAACGTGTTCGCTGTGATATACTGGAGATATTGATAGGGGGTGCCGCGATGTTGGCCATAGGGGATAAGGTTGTATACCCAATGCATGGCGCAGGGGTTATCGAGGCGGTTGAAGAACACGAAGTTCTGGGGCAGCGGCAGGAATACTATATTCTTACGATGCCATATGGAGGCATGAGGGTTATGATTCCTATGAAGAATGCCGAGAGTATTGGTTTGCGTGAAGTAATTGCTGAACCGGATGTTTCTAAAGTTATTGAAGTGCTTCGGACTGCTCCTGTTCAGGTAAATGCAAATTGGAATAGACGTTTTAATGTCAATTTAACCAAGATTAAAAGTGGAAATATATATGAAGTAGCAGAGGTTGTTCGTAACCTTATTTTGCAAGATAAAAATAAGAAACTTTCTACTGGTGAACGGCGCCTTTTAGATACTGCACGGCAAATCTTAGTAAGTGAATTAGTGCTGGTGTGCAATATGGATTTAGAGAGTGTAGAATTGTGGATAGATAATTTGTTTGAAAAAAATATTTTAGAGAAGTAATGGTTTTTTTATTAAATTTTGGCATATGCTAGTGATGCGGTTTTAAAATAGCTATGTTAAGTGCCTGAATTTAGACGGTTATTGTGGCCGACAGGAATGTTAGGTGGTGTCGTGTCCGAAGGACTTGGTTTAGGCCAGGTCTTTTTGTGATTTTTTTAAAAAGTATTCCTTTTATTGACATGGTTAGCTTGTTCTAAGTCGGAAAGTCATTTATAATTGAAAAGTAATGATTGGAGGTGGAATATTGCTGGATAAAGCACTGTGTTTTGCGATAACTGCGCTTGCAGCTATTGGCGGCTTGATGGTGGCGGATCGGATTACGCCCAATTTAGCAGCAATTATTGAACTTGACTTTTTAAAGATTGGTATTTTTGGTATAACTGTGGCGACGATTTTACCGTTTATTGTTGGTGCGGTGATTGGTGGGCTATTGGGATATTTGTTAGCGCCATTTTTTATTAAAAAGCTGTGGCAATTTACTTTTTGGGTTGAAGCTAAGTTGAATAAAATGCCGATGTATGATGTATTGGCTGGATCGTTGGGCTTGGCTATCGGTCTTATAATTGCAAATTTATTAGGGGCAGCTTTTTTGCCAATACCTATTGTCGGTACATATATTCCGGGGCTAATTAGTATTGTTTTTGGATATCTGGGTATTAGTGTGGCTATACGTAAACGGGATGAACTGTTTGGGATATTGTCTATGGTTCCTTGGATCAATAAGGAAAAGCAGAAAGATAAGGCGACTAGTGTTGTCCATTATAAAATTTTGGACACGAGTGTTATTATTGATGGTCGTATCGCTGATATCTGTAAATGTGGTTTTATTGAGGGAACGTTGTTGATCCCTGGGTTTGTACTGGAAGAACTGCAACATATTGCGGACTCGTCTGATCTTTTAAAACGCAATCGGGGACGGCGGGGGCTTGATATTTTAAATCGCATTCAAAAAGAAATGGGCATGTATGTTCAGATCGATAACCGAGACTTTGAAGATATCACGGAAGTAGATTCGAAGTTAGTCAAGCTTGGTCAATTAATTCAAGGGAAGATAATAACTAACGACTATAACTTAAATAAAGTTGCTGAATTGCAAGGGGTATCTGTTTTAAATATTAATGAATTAGCCAATGCCGTAAAACCTGTTGTACTGCCTGGAGAAGAGATGGTGGTACATGTAGTTAAAGATGGTAAGGAACTTGGACAAGGGGTAGCATATCTTGATGACGGTACGATGATTGTCGTTGATGGTGGTAAAAGACATATTGGTGAGACTGTTGGAGTGCTGGTAACTAGTGTTCTTCAAACGGCTGCTGGAAGAATGATTTTTGCAAAACCGAAAGCTCTGTAATAGGAGGGAGTATAAGATAATGGTTACAGCAATTATTGCTGCAGCTGGACAAGGAAAACGGATGGAAAGGGGAATAAACAAAGTGTTTATTCCCCTTCTTAATCGTCCGGTTTTGGTTCGAAGCGTGATTAGTGTTTTGGATTGTTCTGATGTGGACAACCTGATTGTGATAGTGGGGCCTGGAGAAGAAGATGAAGTAAGGGTGCTGCTAGAAAAAATGGCGTTAACTAAGAGTTGGCAAGTTGTGCTTGGCGGGAGTGAGCGGCAGTATTCCATTGCTAACGCATTGAAGGCAGTTCCGGCTGCGGCTGAGTTTATCTTGATTCATGATGGAGCTAGGCCTTTGGTGAACAAGACCGACATTTGTGCTGTTGTTGCTGGCGCCCGAAGGTATGGAGCGGCAGTTTTGGCGGTGCCGGTAAAGGATACTATTAAAACTGTAGATGGTGAGGGTGAAGTTTTAAGGACTCTTGATCGCAGTGAACTATGGGCTATTCAAACTCCGCAGGTTTTTTCGGCAACGCTTTTGAAACAGGCATATTATATTGCGGCAAAGGATGGTTTTTTGGGGACGGATGACTCGTCACTGGTAGAGCGGGTTGGAGTTAAAGTTAAGGTTGTAAAGGGGCGTTATGACAATTTAAAAATTACGACACCGGAAGATTTGGTAATAGCTGAAGCGCTGATTAGAAAGGATGAAAAGTCGTTGCAACGGGTAGGAATGGGTTATGATGTACATCAATTGGTAGTTGGGCGCAAACTTATTCTTGGAGGAATAGACGTACCTTTTGCTAAAGGGTTGGCGGGACATTCGGATGCTGACGTGCTTGTACATGCAATAATGGATTCTCTTTTGGGGGCGGCAGCGTTAGGCGACATTGGGGGACATTTTCCTGATAGTGATAGTAAGTACAAGGGGATGTCAAGTCTGGTACTGTTGGCGACTGTTCGGCAGCTTATTGAAAGTCGAGGTTGGAAAACTGGTAATATTGATGCGATAGTTGTGGCGGAACGGCCTAAGCTGGCATCTTTTATCCCGGCTATGAATAAAAATATTGCTGAAGTATTAGGGGTGGATGTAGATCAAATTAATGTTAAAGCGACAACCACTGAACAATTAGGGTTTGCTGGCCGGGGCGAAGGGATCGAGGCTCATGCAATTGCTTATATTGTTCGTGGGTAATGATGTATGAATAAAAGTGAAAGGTTGGAACATAATATGATTCATCCCTAATTTATTTCGGGGGGAATATTATGTTTAAGTTTACTTTAGCCTTAGTCTTTAGCGTTATATTATGCTGGTCAAGACCGTCTGAAGCGGCAGATGTTAAATTTGATATTAGTTTGGCCCGGTTAAATGATGGTACGGTTTGTGGAGAATTAATTCGCAATAATCAAGTTGTTTGGCGGGTGGTAATTTTTAGTGATGGGGTCAGGGCTGTAGCAGGGAATATTGATGCTAATACCATTATTGTGGTTCCTGATATCGTCGATGGCTTATTTTTATTAAAGGTGTACAATCAGTAGCGCTTGCCGCGATGGCAGGTGCTTCTGTGCTTTGACAGATAACTTTTGGTTTGCTAAATAGAAGATTATGCATTAAAATAGCAGAAGATAAATGCTAGGCTTGCTAAGGTTCAGGGAGGGAAATATATGGATAAACAACAAATGCGATTAAGATTTGCACCTAGCCCCACCGGGCCGTTTCATATTGGCGGTGCGCGTTCGGCATTGTTTAATTGGTTAATTGCAAGAAAATATGGTGGTAAATTGGTATTGCGCATTGAAGATACTGATTTGGAACGGTCTTCCAGGCAGTCGGAGGAAAATATTAAAGAGGCGTTAAAATGGCTGGGAATTAGTTGGGATGAAGGCATTGATGTTGGTGGCGAATATGGCCCATATCGTCAGACCGAGCGGCTGACATTGTATAGTCAATATACAACGCAGCTGTTAGAAAATGATCAGGCGTATTATTGCTACTGCAGTGAGGAAGAATTAGAGGTTGAACGTCAGCAGCAGATGACGAAGGGTGAAACACCGCATTATTCTGGTCGGTGTCGGCATTTGTCGGAGGGCGAACGTAGCCAGCTTGAAATGGAGGGGCGTAAGCCTGTTGTTCGGTTTAGGGTCCCGGAAAATCAGGAAATAGTTATAAACGACATTGTACGTGGTACGGTTACTTTTGAATCTAATGGCATCGGTGACTTTGTCATTGTTAAGTCGGATGGTATTCCAGTGTACAATTATGCGGTAGTGCTTGATGATGCATTGATGAAGATCACCCATGTTATTCGGGCGGAGGAACATCTGTCTAACACTCCGCGGCAGGTATTGATCTATCAGGCATTAGGGTTGACTACGCCAGTGTTTGGCCATATTTCACTTATCCTTGGTGCTGATCGCAGCAAAATGAGTAAGCGCCATGGTGCTACAGCGGTGGAACAATACCGTAATCGTGGTTATTTGCCTGAAGCAGTAGTGAATTTTTTGGCGCTTTTAGGTTGGTCGCCTACTGGTGACCAAGAAATATTTTCAGTTGATGAATTGATTGGTGCATTTTCGATGGAACGCTTGGCAAAAAATCCCGCGGTCTTTGATATTGATAAACTAAACTGGTTGAATGCACATTATATTCGTAAAGCTAGCCCAGATTCAATATTAGAGCTTGCACTTCCGCATTTAGTGGAAGCTGGCTTTGTTAAGATACCGATAAGTTCAGAAGAACGGGTATGGCTAACGTCGGTAGTTGCTACTGTACAAGAGTACATAAGTTATGCAGCGCAGGTGGTAGAACATGCTGCTATCTTCTTTACGGATACGGTTGTAATAGAAGATGGAGCTACGAGAGAAGTTTTGGTTGATCCAGATGTGCCTCGGGTGATGAATGATTTTCGCACTAAACTTGCGGCGTTAGAAACGTTGGATGAAGCTGCAGTTAAAGCGGTACTAAAAAGCATTACCAAAGAACTGAAATTGGGTGGCAAAAAAGTATATATGCCGATAAGAGTTGCGCTTACTGGGCAAATGCATGGCCCAGACTTGCCGCGAATAATTGTTTTGATGGGAAAAGAAAAAGTATTTAGTCTCTTAGAGGGGACGCTTAATACTGTGATTGGCTAATTGACAGTAGTACTTGGCACTATGTACAATAGTATTGAGGGAACTATTTTCCCTATTCGTTTTAAATATTTATAATTGCTAGGATCGGGAGAAGTAATTGTAAGCCGCTCTTCAGAGAAGCATTACCAAGGCTGCGAGTGATGCTGGGAAAGGCGCAACGAAATGCACCCGGGAGCAGGATGATCGAACAAAAGTAGGTTGTCCCGGTGGCCTCCGTTAATAGGCTGAGATGAAAAAGTCTCATAAGTGAGGTGTTAATACACCTAACCAGAGTGGAACCACGGGCCACCGTCTCTGAACAGACGGCGGCCTTTTTGTATTGGTTAATGTTGGGGGGGAAAAATGGTGTTTGATGGTTTGAAAAAAGATATTCAAGTTGTTTTTGATCGTGATCCGGCTGCCAAAAGTACAGTCGAAGTATTATTCTGTTATCCGGGGCTGCATGTCATTTGGTTTCACCGTTTAGCACATCGCCTATATAAACGCGGCTGGGTATTGTTGCCGCGGTTACTTTCGAATACTGCTCGATTTCTTACGGGTATCGAAATTCATCCGGGGGCAACTATTGGCGAGGGATTATTTATTGATCACGGTATGGGGGTTGTTATTGGTGAAACTGCTGAAATTGGCAATAATGTAACTTTATATCAAGGAGTAACTTTGGGCGGGACAGGAAAAGAAAAAGGAAAGCGCCACCCGACTGTTGGCAATAATGTGGTTATTGCTACTGGTGCCAAGGTACTTGGCTCATTCAAAGTAGGGAATAACTCTAAAATTGGGGCGGGTTCAGTGGTTCTGAGCGAAGTACCGCCTAATTCTACTGTGGTAGGTATTCCTGGCAAGGTAGTTGTTAAGAACGGTTATAAAGTTAGCGACGGTAGGAATGAAGTGGATTTAGCTCATGATGTATTGCCTGATCCTGAAGGAGAAATGCTGATGTGTTTGCAACGGCATATCAATAGGCTAGAACAGCGGTTTATCCAGTTAGAAGGAGAGATGAAAGCTAGTGACAATAAAGGTATTCAATAGTCTGACCAACCAAAAAGAGGAGTTTAAACCAATTGAAGAAGGAAAGATAAAAATATATGTTTGCGGGGTAACTCCTTATAATCATCCGCATCTTGGTAATGCCAGACCGCCGGTAACCTGGGATGTTATTGATCGCTATCTTGAAATGCGTGGATATCAGGTGTATCATGTGCAAAACTTTACCGACGTTGATGATAAAATTATTAAGGCGGCTAGCGTGGAAGGGGTAAGTTGGAAGTCAATCGCGGATAGATATATTGCTGCTTATTTTGAGGTTATGGATATGCTTAATGTCCGCCGCGCTAATCTCTATCCCCGAGTATCAGAAAATATGGCTGAGATTATTAATATTGTGCAAAGACTTATTGAAAAAGGTTTTGCATATTTGGTCGACGGGGACGTTTACTATGCTGTAGAGAAATTTTCTGGTTATGGCAAGTTGAGTGGACGGGAATTAGAGGATATGAAGGCTGGAGCTAGGGTAGAGGTTGATGACCGGAAAAACCATCCAATGGATTTTGCGCTATGGAAAAAGGCAAAACCAGGTGAACCGTCGTGGACTAGCCCGTGGGGTGAAGGGCGACCGGGCTGGCATATTGAATGTTCGGCGATGTCGCTTAAGTATTTGGGCGAAGAGTTTGATTTGCATGGTGGTGGCAGTGACTTGATTTTTCCGCATCATGAAAATGAAATTGCTCAGTCGGAAGCCTGTACGGGTACGACGCCTTTTGTTCATTATTGGTTGCACAATGGTTTTATTACGGTGAATCAAGAAAAAATGAGTAAATCATTGGGTAACTTTTTCTTGGTTAAAGATATATTGAATCACTATCCGGCGGAAGCGGTTAGGTTTTTTATACTTAGTACTCATTATCGTAGTCCGCTGAACTTTAGTGATGAACAACTTGAGGACTCAGTTCGTGGGTTGGGTCGATTGACAAGTGCGGCAGATAATTTGACTTATTTAGTGCAAACTGAGATAAATAAAGGGCGTGGCCCGGAAAATGAAAAACTTTTATCGGCTGCGGTTAGAACTAAAGAAAATTTTATTGCTGCTATGGATGATGATTTTAATACGGCGCTGGCGATTAGTGCCATGTTTGGACTAGCAAAAGAAATCAATATATTTTATAGTGGGGTAATGGCAGGAAAGTTTACTAACGATGACGAAACTTTAGCCCAAGTTCAGGCACTTTATCGCGAAATGGCGGAGGTTTTGGGTTTGTCGCTAAAATCTGAAATGACGGCAAATACAATAGCTGATTCGGCTATTGCGGATACGAATCAAACGGTAGGTAAGCTTTTAGATCTTATTGTTTCAATTCGCCAGGAAGCCCGTAAAAATAAAAATTGGGCTATTGCGGATAATATTAGGGATAGCTTGGGAGAATTGGGATATATCATAGAAGACTCGCCTCAGGGTGCAAGGTGGAAAAAACAATGAAATTTGATCAATTTGAGTTTTTAGCAAGAAAAACTTTTGGCCGGTTTGCCGAGGATAAGCCGGAGACCAGGTTTGCGGACGTTCGGCCTGAGCGGCTCCCTCCATTGGTGTTAGCTTATATTGGTGATGCGGTATTTAATTTATATGTACGGAATAGGTTGCTTAGTTTTGAACAGAGTCATGTAAGAATTTTGCATAACCACGGAGCTAAAATGGTTTCTGCTACCTTGCAGGCCTATGCTTTGCGCCAGATTGAACAAGAGTTGACGCAAGCGGAGTTGGATATTATCCGGCGGGGGCGTAATGCTAAATCGAGTGTTCCCAAGAGCGCGTCGGTAGGGGATTATCGATCGAGCACAGGCTTTGAAGCATTGTTAGGTTTTTTGTTTCTTTCGGGTAATCAAGAACGGGTAAACGACATTTCTGAACGGTGTTTTGCAATTATTTCCCGGAAATTAACGAATATAGACGAGAATAAGGATGATAAAAAATGATAGTGAAATTAATTTGTCATACGCCGGAGCCTGATCGCGTGGCGGCTGCCGCGGCCAGGTTGTGTTATTCGCCTATTGGAGCACAGGCGTTATTGGAAAAGATGTCTGATGCCGAGGCGGCGAAACTTGTAGCTAAGCTTGTAGCTACCGGCCATTTATCTACAGTGGAGCATGTAAGTTTTACTTTTGCTATTGAAGGTGTGTCTAGGGTGCTAACGCACCAATTGGTGCGTCATCGGATAGCTTCTTACTCTCAACAATCGCAACGATATGTGAAGGAACATGATTTTGAATATATAGTGCCGCCGTCGGTGGCAAATAATCCGGTGGCTGTTGCTAAATTCGAGGCATTAATGGATAATATTAGAAAATCTTACGATGAATTGGTAGCAATGGGGGTTCATCAGGAGGATGCCCGGTATTGTTTGGCTAATGCAACAGAGACTAAGATTGTAGTTACCATGAATGCTAGAGCGCTACATAACTTTTTCGCACTTAGGTGTTGCAACCGGGCTCATTGGGAAATTCGGCGCCTGGCAAATAAAATGCTACTTGAAGTGCAGAAAGTAGCACCTGAACTGTTTAAAAAGGCTGGTCCGACCTGTGTTACAGCAAATTATTGCAGTGAAGGCAATTTGTCATGTGGACGATTGGCTGCCATGAAGTCTGATGCATAAACCGGGGATATCCCCGGTTTTATTACCATAATCCATTAAAGTTGAGTGAAACTCGGGGGATAACCATTAATAATTTTTTTGAGGGAGGTAGCCCAATGTCTGAAGATTTTGTTGCTGGACGTAATAGTGTTCTCGAAGCGTTAAAGGGTGGCAGGACAATTAATAAGTTGCTGGTAACTAAAGGCGAACGTCAAGGATCATTTAAGGAAATCGTTGGCGTGGCCCGAGCGCAAGGCCTTGTGATTCAAGAGGTTGATCAGGCTAAACTAGACGGATTGACCAATGGTGTTCGTCATCAAGGTGTTGTTGCTATGATATCGCCGGTGAAGTATGTTGAAATTGAAGACATTCTTGATAATGCGGAACGACGTAATGAACAGCCATTTATTATATTACTGGATGAGATCGAAGATCCCCACAATGTAGGAGCTATACTTAGGACGGCTGAGGCCGCTGGTGTACATGGAGTGCTTATTCCCAAACGACGTAGTTGCCCGTTGTCTGCTACGGTGGCTAAAACTTCAGCTGGTGCAATAGAATATGTTCCTGTAGCACGGATTGGAAATGTGGCTCAGACGATTGAACAGCTTAAGAAGGCGGGGCTATGGGTAGTTGGCGCTGATATGGATGGCGAAAAAAATTACTATCAAGCAGAACTTGGTGGGCCAGTACTTTTGGTGGTTGGCAGTGAAGGCCGGGGCCTGGGGCGATTGACTAAGGCGGCCTGTGATTTTCTCGTGAAGATTCCGATGAGGGGGAAGGTTTCATCGCTTAACGCATCGGTAGCTTGTTCGTTGTTACTTTATGAAATTTTTCGGCAAAGAGAGTCAAATGTATGAAAAGTCAGCGGTGGCTTTTAATAGTGGCTATCGCTATGGCTGTCACCGCTATTGGTGGCTTTTTGATTTATCAACTCAATTGGCCAATGGTATATGGTGGAATAACCCTTGAGGGGGCGCCGATAGGCGGAAAAACGCATGAGGAACTGGTTCAATTGCTTAAAACCTGGCAACAAGAACGGCGTAATCATAAAGTTGAGATGGTTTATGGCGAAAAAAAATTTCGGCTTGATGCGAGTGAGATTGATTATGATCTTGATGTTGAGGCCACGGTTGTTGAGGTTTGGAATTTTGGTCGTTATGGTTCACTAGCGGAACGTCTGAGCAGTATTTGGACTGCAAACCATAAAGGTTATAATGTTTTTGTACATACGTCGTATGATGAGGCTAAATTGGCCGGTGTTGTCGAAAAATGGCGACAGTTGATTGATCGTTTGCCACGTAATGCTACGTTAAGCCTTTTTGACGGCGTAGTTGTACCAGATGAAGAAGGGCGACGCTTGGAAATAGAAACTGTAAAAAAATCGGTGGTGGAAGCTTTGGGGGGGACAGACGCTGTTTTGCTGTTACCAGTTACCCCATTGTATCCGCAATTGACAAAAGGTGAACTGGAGGCGGCTGGACTTAAGCTAATACTAGCCCAATTTACCACATATTTTGATTCTACTAATGTTAACCGAAGTGCTAATGTTGCGCTGGCAGCCAATAAAATTAATGGCTATATTATTTATCCGGGACAAATATTTTCCTTTAATGAGATAGTCGGGCCTAGGGAAAAACAATTTGGGTTTATGGAAGCGCTGGAGATCGTGGATGGCGAGATGGTGCCAGGAATCGGCGGCGGGGTATGTCAAGTGTCATCTACGTTGTATAATGCGGTGTTGTTAGCAAATTTAGCAATTGTTGAGCGGACTAATCATTCTAAACCACTGGGCTATGTGGGGTTAGGCAGGGATGCGACAGTGTATTATGATACTCTTGATTTTAAGTTCGTCAATAATACTGTTTCGCCAATAATGGTGGTAGCTGAAGTCCGGGGGGATGCTTTGGCGGTAGCGGTCATTGGAGAAAAAGCTATGACCGAGCAGATTAAAATTTTGTCGGTTGATCGTCGGGTAATTATGCCAACTGTTGTAACAATCCCTGATGCTGCTTTTGCGGTTGGGGAATCGAAAGTAGAAAAAACGGGGACGCCAGGTTATGAAATTACGACTATCAGAGTATCTTATGTCGATGGGGCTGAGGTCAACCGTGAAGTAGTGGCTAAAGACAGCTATTCTCCTGATGACACGGTTATTCGTGTTGGTATTAGTAAAGAGAAAAGGCCGCCTCAGGCAAAAATTAAACCTAAACAGCGGGTGGAGGAAAATTAAGTGGCCGATTTTATGCTGGTGGATGGCTATAATGTTCTTAATGCTTGGCCAGAGCTAGTGGCGTTAAAAGAAAATTTTGAGCATGCCAGAGATAAGTTGGTGGACATTCTTTCAGATTATGGCTCATATAAAGGCTATAATATTATCATTGTTTTTGATGCTCATTCTATAGCCGGTGGGAGCGCTATTATTGAAGTTGTACCTGGGCGTCTTCAAGTTGTTTTTACTAAAGAAAGCGAAACAGCGGATAGTTATATAGAGAAGTTGGCATATCAGTTGGTCCGGCGGGGGGAAGCTGTTTATGTTGTTACTTCAGATTGGGCGCAGCAACTGACTATCTTAGGGGTTGGGGCATGGCGCATTCCGGCGAGGGAACTTCGCAGTGAAGTACTGAAGATAAATAGACGTTTACGCAATGATTATTATGAATCGCCATTGAATCATCGGCGAAGAGAAATAGGTGGCTGCATTGATAGGAATATTATGGTAAAACTTGACGAGATGAGGCGTCGTCACTGATTTGATCATCCTAATAATAGCTTGACTACAAAGTGCTGGTGGGGTATAATTTCAATGTAAAAAGGTGTGTATACACGCGGGTGCAAATTAAGCGCACTAATGGTTTTAGTGCACTTTCTTTTTACGTGTGGTTAGTAATTTTAAAAGTGGGGGCGATTTGATGCGGGCTAATACCCAACGCGACGTTTACATTTGTTTTGAAGATATGACTGATGAACAAATCGTAATCGATGCCAAGGATAATGACAACACTGTCGCACAGGAGTATTTGATTAATAAGTACCGCAATTTCGTCCGCGCCAAAGCCAGATCGTATTTTCTTATTGGGGCTGATCGGGAGGATATTATCCAAGAAGGAATGATCGGCTTATATAAGGCCATTCGGGATTTTCGCAATGATAAGCTCGCATCATTTCGGGCGTTTGCCGAGCTTTGCGTTACGCGTCAAATCATTACAGCTATAAAAACAGCAACTAGGCAGAAACATATTCCGCTTAATTCGTATGTTTCATTGAATAAGCCTATTTATGATGAAGACTCTGATCGTACGCTGTTAGATGTGCTTTCAGGTTCAAAGATTGCCGATCCGGAAGAACTCGTTATCAGCAGGGAAGAGTTTATTGATATTGAGGAAAAAATGGGTGAAATCCTCAGCGACCTGGAATGGAAGGTGCTGATGTCTTACCTTGATGGCAAGTCTTATCAAGAGATTGCGGCTGAACTTGATCGACATGTAAAATCTATTGATAACGCTTTGCAACGAGTGAAACGTAAATTGGAACGGTATCTTGAAAACCGTGGTGATGATTCAGATGTTGGTGGCTTATATAATGGTTTGTCTGGATTGAATAAAGAAATTATGGACGAATTGAAGGGCTTCGACAGTAAACGAGGCAATTAAGATGATGTTAAATTTGTAGGTGTGAAGAGGATACTTGACCTTTTTAAGGGGGAGTATCCTCTTGTAGTTTGTAGTTATTGAAAGGCATGCCGTTAAATCATTGGGGCTATACATGAAAAAAGCGTTGGACACCGAAACTATAACCGGGATGTTTAGCAGGAGGCTATGGCGGTGAAAGATTTGGGGGGGCTTGTATTTACTGTAGTAGCCACTATGACGGTTTTGATTGCTGCATGGTCGGTAATGGGCAAACGTCATGTGGGTGAAATGAGCGCTGCTGATTTTGCGGTATCTGTTACCGCTGGAACAGTCGCTGGAGTCGGTATTGCTGATTCACGCATTGAGGTTGGACGTGTTTTAATTGCACTGGGGTTGTTGGGGTTAGTTCAGCTAGTGTTAAGCTGGATTTCGTTAAAGTCACGTTCGGTATATAAAAAAATAGGGGCGGAGTCGGTTGTATTGATAGAAGATGGGCAAATCATTAAAGCCAATCTTCGTAAAGTACGCTTGACTATCGAAATGTTATTGCAATTATTACGGGAAAAAGGAGTCTTTGATATAACCGAAGTTGAATTAGCAGTACTCGAAGCGACTGGTAGGCTAAGTGTTTTAAAAAAAGCTGAGTTTTTACCGCTAAAGCCTAGTCAAGTTGATATTTGTGTAGCTGGAAACAGTATCCTTTATCCTGTTATTGTGGAGGGTAAACTTGAAGAAAAAGCGCTTAGTGGGCTAGGGTGTACAGAAGAACAAATAAAAGCGTTACGACGGCAATGCAATGACACCATTGATGAAATATTTGTAGCATTTATGGACAAAAATCACCGTATTCATGTTGTCAAGGAAGGTGTAAAGGAAAAAGGGACTTTTTTACATTGATCAATGCATAGTGGGCAGTAATGTGATTATAGTATATAGGTGTGATGTTAATTTATTTAAGGGGGCGGTAGGTAGTGACTGACAATATAATAGCGGTTATTATTGGAATTGTAGAAGGTTTGACTGAATTCCTGCCGATATCTTCGACAGGACATATGATTTTAGCAGGATCTGTGCTAGGCTTTGAGGGTGAGCGGGCGAAGGTTTTTGAAGTCTTTATTCAACTGGGAGCAATTCTAGCAGTTTTGCTTTTATATAAGGACAAATTCAAACGAATGTTGGATTTCAGGAGGCTTAGTTTAACAGGTAACTTGTCAGCTGTTCATGTGGCGGTTGCCATTATTCCGGTGATGGTGGTCGGATATATATTGCATCGGCCAATTAAAGAACATCTGTTTTCTCCATGGACGGTTATTATCGGGCTGGTTTTTGGGGGCATATTGATGTTGGTGGCCGAAAAATTTTCGGGACGATCAAAAATTAGGACGTTGGAATCAATATCTATTCGACAAGCTCTATTTGTAGGGCTGTTTCAAATTCTATCATTGTGGCCGGGTTTTTCACGCTCGGGATCAACTATTGCCGGTGGGCTGTTTTTTGGATTAAGCCGTACTGTAGCGGCAGAGTTTTCATTTATTGTTGCTGTACCACTTATGTTTGTAGCCTGTATTTATGATTTGCTAAAAACATTAGGCCAATTAAATGCTGGTGACTTACAAATGATTGCTATTGGTTTTGTAGTGTCGTTTATTGTTGCTTATGGATCAATTGTTTGGTTTTTAAGATTTTTGAATGGTTCAAGTTTGGCATCGTTTGCGTACTATCGATTTATATTGGCTATTTTGTCATATTTTTACTTTTTGCGCAACTAAATTTAAATATTTAGGGTATTATCCATAAAATTACTATTGCCAATATAATGATAGTGTGATAAAATTACAATCTGTCAGGCTATATTAAGATAAACAATAGTAAGTGATGAATTAATGACGAAGTTGTTAAAGAGCCTATTGACATAACAAATATATTATTATATAATAAAACTCGTTATGTGAGATAGTTAAAAGTGCTGGTGTAGCTCAATTGGTAGAGCAGCTGACTTGTAATCAGCAGGTTGGGGGTTCAATTCCTCTCGCCAGCTCCATAAAAACTAGATATGGAGGGGTTCCCGAGTGGCTAAAGGGAGCAGACTGTAAATCTGCCGGCTTCGCCTTCGCTGGTTCGAATCCAGCCCCCTCCACCAATATTTTTATAATAGGTAGCGTTTATTGCCAAGCATAGTGATGAACGTCGTAGTTTATCGCGGGGTGGAGCAGCTGGCAGCTCGTCGGGCTCATAACCCGAAGGTCGTAGGTTCAAATCCTGCCCCCGCAACCATGTTAAGTAGAGGTGAAACAAGCTGCTTGCTTCACCTGTTTAATAACGCTGGTGTAGCTCAGTTGGTAGAGCGTATCCTTGGTAAGGATAAGGTCACCGGTTCAATCCCGGTCACTAGCTCCATTGGCGGCGTAGCTCAGTTGGCTAGAGCATGCGGTTCATACCCGCAGTGTCCGGGGTTCGAATCCCTGCGCCGCCACCAGTAAAGTGATAAAAGCTTCGCAAACTGCGAAGTTTTTTTGTGTGTAAAAAAGTATGTTAGTAGAATAAAAAAATAGCCGATAATTAGTAGCGTTAGCAGGATTTTGTTGTCAGATATAGAATATTTCAAAAATGTAAAAAACTAGTATGAATTTGTAATTTTTCATGGGGTAGGGGGTTTGTAAAATGGCAAAGAAAAAGTTTGAAAGAAATAAACCGCATGTTAATATCGGAACCATAGGTCACGTTGACCATGGCAAGACGTCACTGACCGCAGCTATCACGCTGACCCTGTCCAAAAGTGGCGGTGCGGAATTTATGGCTTATGATGCTATCGATAAAGCGCCGGAAGAAAGAGAACGCGGTATTACAATCAACACTGCTCACGTTGAATACGAAACAGATAAACGTCACTATGCGCATGTTGACTGCCCGGGACATGCTGACTATGTAAAAAACATGATCACTGGTGCAGCGCAGATGGATGGAGCTATCCTAGTTGTAAGTGCAGCTGACGGCCCGATGCCTCAGACGAGAGAACACATTTTGCTGTCCCGCCAAGTTGGCGTTCCGGCAATGGTAGTGTTTCTGAACAAAGCAGATATGGTTGATGATGCTGAACTTATGGAATTAGTAGAAATGGAAGTTCGTGAACTTCTTACCAGCTATGAATTCCCTGGGGACGACATTCCAGTTATTAGCGGTTCGGCTGTAAAAACGCTTGAATGCGGCTGTGCAAAACGTGACTGCCAATGGTGTGGTAAAATTTATGAATTGATGGATGCTGTTGACGAGTACATTCCTACTCCGGAACGTGCAACCGACAAACCGTTCCTGATGCCAGTCGAAGACGTGTTCACTATTACTGGCCGTGGTACAGTAGCAACTGGCCGTGTAGAACGTGGTAGCGTAAAAGTTGGCGATACCATTGAAATCGTCGGGATGGCTGAAAAGCCGAAAAATACCGTCGTAACTGGCGTAGAAATGTTCCGTAAACTTCTTGATTCGGCAGTTGCTGGCGACAACATCGGCGCATTGTTGCGTGGTGTAGAACGTAAGGAAATTGAACGAGGTCAAGTATTGGCTAAGCCTGGTTCCATCAAACCGCATACTAAATTCAAAGGCGAAGTATACGTTCTGTCGAAAGAAGAAGGCGGACGTCATACACCATTCTTCACTAACTATCGTCCGCAGTTCTACTTCAGAACCACCGACGTAACCGGCGTTGTAAACCTGCCGGAAGGTGTAGAAATGGTAATGCCTGGCGACAATATTCAAATGACGATTGAACTTATTACCCCGATTGCTATTGAAGAAGGTCTGCGTTTCGCTATTCGCGAAGGTGGCCGTACTGTTGGCGCTGGTGTTGTAACCGCGATCAACGAATAATAGTAATTTTACCAAAATTTATTTCTTCTTAGCCTGAAGTGCTGTGAAAGATGAATATTTGTAGTATACGATGGGAATGTTTATAATGCAGGGGGTTAGTCCCCTGCATTTCTTGCACCACAAGAAAAAGTTATTTATACATAAAAATATAGCATACCCGGATGCGTGTGCTATTGACATGTTACCTAAAATTGTGCTAATCTATACTAGCGATATTTTTGAGACCACAGTTGTAAGTGAGGTGTATATAGTGCGCAACGCAGTGACTTTTGCTTGCTCCGAATGCAAGCAACGTAATTATCAGTCTAACAAAAACAAAAAAAATGATCCTGATAGATTAGAACTTAACAAGTATTGCAAGTTTTGCAAGAAGCATACGCAACACAAAGAAACAAAATAAGTTATTTTTATGTTGTTTGACATGTAGGGGTGTAGCTCAATTGGTAGAGTAGCGGTCTCCAAAACCGTTGGTTGCGGGTTCGATTCCTGCCGCCCCTGCCATCAAAATATGTCTATAGGCAGTATAACAATGGGGATGTGAAGAGATGGCTGCCCAGGAAACAGCAATTCAAGTGAAATCTTCCCGGTTTAGGCGGTTTCTGCGGGAAGTTAAAGCCGAAATGAAAAAAGTGTCATGGCCGGATAAAAAGGAACTCTCCGCCTACACGGGAGTTGTTTTTATTTCCGTAGTGGCAGTGGCTGTTCTGATATGGGTTATTGACACGTGCTTTTCTGAAGCGTTAAAAGTCCTTATCCGTTAATGCACTAAGCAGTATAAGAGGGGGTGGGGGGCCGCTTTGAACGACCCCTTCTGGTGATGGAATCCGAAAAAAATTGGTATGTCATACACACCTATTCTGGGTATGAAAACAAGGTTAAAGCTAACCTTGAAAGAAAAGTCCATTCGATGGCTATGGAGAATGAAATCTTCCGGGTGATGGTGCCAATGGAAGATGAAGTTGAATATAAGGATGGCAAGAAGAAAATCTCCAAGAAGAAGGTGTTTCCGGGGTACGTACTTGTTGAAATGATTGTAAACGATCGGTCGTGGTACGTAGTGCGTAATACTCCTGGAGTAACCGGCTTCGTCGGTTCAGGAACCAAGCCTATCCCGCTGACTGCTGCTGAAGTCAAGCACATCTTGAAGTCCATGGGGATTGAGGAGTTAAAACCGAAGAAATTTGATGTCAACGTAAAAGAGATGGTTCGGATTATTTCCGGTGCCTTTGAAAACTGGACGGCTACGGTCACTGACATTGATCCTGATCGTGGTAAACTGAAAGTTATGGTTGATATGTTCGGTCGTGAGACCCCGGTTGAACTGGACTATACTCAAATAGAAAAACTACAATAGGTTTGCTATCCTGCCATAATAAGCAGGGTGGCTGGTGGGAGGGTCAATAGACCCGCTGAACCACATTTTACAGTGTAAGGAGGTGTAATCATGGCTAAAAAAGTAATCAAGCTTGTTAAACTGCAAGTTCCTGCTGGTAAAGCTACTCCAGCTCCTCCGGTTGGTCCTGCGCTTGGTCAAGCTGGTATCAATATCATGGCTTTTGTAAAAGAGTTTAATGAACGAACTGCTCAACAAGCAGGTCTGATTATTCCGGTAGAAATTACCGTGTTCGAAGATAGGTCATTTACTTTTGTTACTAAAACGCCGCCTGCGGCCGTGCTTTTGAAAAAAGCCGCGGGAATTGAAACCGCATCAGGCGAGCCTAACAAGAAAAAAGTTGCTAAAGTTGCGCGGGCTAAAGTTCGCGAAATCGCTGAATCAAAAATGCAAGACCTTAACGCCGCTAGCGTTGAAGCCGCAATGCGGATGATTGAAGGTACTGCCCGTAGTATGGGTATCGACATTGTTGAATAGTGATAGCATGAGGCATATTTAAGTTGTGCTTGACATTTATTTAGAGAAGTTGTTTGACTGATGATAGGTCGGCAATCTATAAGTGAATGGAAAAGCTACTTAAGTGGGAGGGTTTCCCGTTACTACCACAATAGCTAGGAGGAATTAGTTTTATGCCGAAACACGGTAAAAAGTATGAAGAAGCAGCGAAGCTGGTCGAAAAAGGCAAAGTTTATGATCCAGAAGAAGCTGTGGAACTTGTAAAAAAAACCGCTAGCGCTAAGTTTGATGAAACTGTAGAAGTTGCTGTAAAACTGGGCGTTGATCCTAAACACGCTGACCAGCAGGTGCGGGGTGCTGTTGTACTGCCGCATGGCACTGGTAAAACTAATCGCGTATTGGTTTTTGCCAAAGGTGACAAAGCAAAAGAAGCTGAAGCTGCCGGTGCTGATTTTGTTGGTGCTGAAGATATGGTTGGAAAAATCCAAGGTGGTTGGGCTGAATTTGATGTAGCGGTAGCTACCCCGGATATGATGGGGATGGTTGGTCGTCTAGGTAAGATTCTTGGTCCTAAAGGTTTAATGCCTAACCCTAAAGTCGGTACTGTAACCATGGATGTAACAAAAGCTATTGGCGAAATCAAAGCCGGTAAGATTGAATATCGTACGGATAAGGCTGGCAATATTCATGCTCCGATTGGCAAAGCCTCATTTGATTTTGAAAAATTGCTTGCGAACTACAACACTTTAATGGACACCCTTATCAAAGTAAAACCAGCAGCAGCTAAGGGCCAGTACCTAAAAGGTATTACCATTAGTACTACTATGGGGCCTGGCGTTAAGGTGAATACTCTCAAAATTTCCGGTAAAAAAGAATAGAGCATATAAAGCTTTAGGCTGTAGATAGCAGGTAACTATAATGGGCAATTTGTCCGCCTGCCGAGGCCGGGGATGAGTGAGATGATTTAAGTCATCTACGGCCTCCGGTATATACTGCCGGTAGGTCGTTTTTGTTTTAGTTACTAACTGCTTGTTCATAAAGGAGGTGTATTTTGATGGCTATAACCGCAGAAAAAGAAGCCATTGTAAGTGAAATCAAAAGTAAGCTGACAGCTAGCAAAGGTTTGGTATTAACTAATTATCGTGGCCTAAATGTTGCTATGGATACTAAACTACGGCGTAAATTCAGAGAAGCTGGTGTTGAGTATCGCGTTTTGAAAAACACTATGACGCGGATTGCTGCCAACCAAGCTGGAATTGAAGGACTTGACCAATACTTAGAAGGTCCGACCGCGATTGCTATGTCAGTGACAGATCCGGTTGCTCCGGCAAAAGTGCTTGCTGACTTTATCAAAGAAAACAAACTTCAGGCTATAGAAATCAAAGCCGGTTTGGTAGAAGGCAAAGTTATTGATGCTCAGGGCGTTAAAGCGCTGGCGAGCTTGCCTTCACGCGAAGTACTTGTTGCAAAACTACTGGGTACTATGCAGGCGCCTATTACTGGCTTTGTCAATGTGTTGCACGGCAATCTCCGCAATTTGGCGTATGTGCTTGAAGCTGTACGGCAACAAAAGGAAAGTGCCTAAGTATCAATATAAAAATATAAAAGAAATTTTGGAGGTTTAATAAAATGACTAAAGAACAAATTATGGAAGCTATTGAGTCGATGACCGTACTTGAATTGTCCGAGCTGATTAAAGCTCTTGAAGAAAAATTTGGTGTTAGTGCTGCTGCTCCTGTAGCGATGGCTGCTGCTCCTGCTGCTGGTGGCGCTCCGGCTGCTGCTGAAGAAAAAACTGAGTTTGACGTTGTTCTTGCTAGTGCTGGCGGTAGCAAAATTAACGTTATTAAAGTTGTTCGTGAAATCACCGGTCTTGGTCTGAAAGAAGCTAAAGAACTAGTTGATGGTGCTCCTAAAACCATTAAAGAAAAAGCTTCCAAAGCTGACGCTGACGCTTTCAAAGCAAAACTTGAAGAAGCTGGCGCAAGCGTAGAAATTAAGTAATACATGCTTGTTGTACGCTAGTGAGAAACGGAGAGTGCCAATGGCGCTCTCCGTTTCTCTATTATAAATTATAACCAAGTAAAAAAATCAATGCGTATCAATGAAAACGTTAACAATTATGGATATTGTTTCTTGACAAACACTTTGCAAAATGATATAATCTTGAAATGCGGCATAATAGTGCCATTTAGTTACTTTAATATAGCATATAAGGTATAAATTGCCTTTAGTTAGGGAATAGTAATATAATGGGAGATGAAACGTTATTTCATCGACAAAAGAAGGCAAGGTTTTGATTATAGCTGATGAACCTTGCTTATTTTTGTATTTTGTTTAATTTTGCCGCACTTATACAATGTGGGAAGACGCCACTTGAAATTGGGCTAAGGGGTGAAGTCTTTAATGTTTAATCCTGTTCCGGTGGGTAATAGGGTCAGGTATAGTTATGCAAAAATCAATGAAGTGCTGGATATGCCCAACCTCATCGAAATTCAGAAAAATTCCTATCGCTGGTTTCTCAAAGAAGGTTTGCAGGAGATTTTCCATGATATTTCACCGATCCAAGATTTTACGGGGAATTTGGTTCTTTCTTTTGAAAATTTTATTCTAGGGGAACCAAAATATGAAGTGGAAGAATGTAAAGAGCGCGATGTTACCTATTCAGCGCCGCTTAGGGTTGGTGTTCGCCTGATTAACCGTGAAACCGGGGAAATCAAAGAACAGGAAGTGTTCATGGGTGATTTTCCTCTGATGACCGATACAGGCACGTTTATCATTAATGGTGCCGAACGGGTTATTGTCAGCCAATTAGTGCGCTCTCCCGGCGTTTATTATAATGAGACCATCGACGCCAGCGGTAAAAAATTGTTTAATGCTACGGTTATACCGAACCGGGGGGCTTGGCTGGAACTGGAAACAGACTCCAACGACGTAATCTCGGTGCGGGTTGACCGTACTCGAAAACTGCCAGTAACGGTGCTTATACGAGCGTTGGGCTATGGTTCTAGTGCTGCGGTTGCTGATTTATTTAATGATGACATGCGGATAAGGGCAACTTTAGAACGTGATAATACTGACTCAAAGGAAGAAGCTCTTGTTGAAATATACAAACGCCTTCGACCAGGTGAGCCGCCGACCGTGGATAATGCAACACAACTTATAGAAACGTTATTCTTTGATCCTAAACGCTATGATCTTGCTTCTGTAGGTCGGTACAAGCTTACCAAAAAACTTGGCTGGAAACGGCGGATGATGGGTAAAGAACTTGCTCAACCATTGGTTAATTCCGATACCGGTGAGTGCTTAGCAGAAGAGGGCACTATAATTAATGAAAAACTTCTGGCTAAGATCGAAGAGAGCGGTATGTTTGAAGGTACTGCGTTGGCTGAGGTGAAGATTAGGCAAAAAGATGGGCAAACCGTAAAAATGCTGTGTATCCCTACCTTGCCTAATACTCATCGGACGATAACCAGAGAAGATATTATTGCGTCAATCAGTTATCTGTTGAACTTAATGGATGAACATGGTTCAGTGGATGATATTGATCATTTGGGCAACCGACGTCTGCGATCAGTTGGTGAATTGCTTCAAAATCAATTCAGAATTGGTTTGTCTAGATTAGAACGTGTAGTTAGAGAACGAATGACTATTCAGGATATAGACGTTATAACCCCACAGGCGCTTATTAATATTCGCCCAGTGGTGGCTGCTATAAAAGAGTTTTTTGGTTCTAGTCAATTGTCCCAATTTATGGATCAAACTAATCCGTTGGCGGAATTAACGCATAAGCGTCGTCTTAGTGCGTTAGGGCCGGGTGGTCTTAGTCGTGAACGTGCAGGGTTTGAAGTGCGGGATGTTCACCATTCTCATTATGGTCGGATGTGTCCAATTGAAACACCAGAAGGTCCGAACATCGGTCTTATCGGTTCGCTTTCTACTTTTGGGCGGATTAATGAATTTGGATTTATTGAGACACCTTATCGTAAAATCGATAAAGAAAATAAAAGAGTAACAGATGAAGTCTTCTATTTAACTGCGGATGAAGAAGATGAAACCATTGTTGCTCAGGCCAATGAACATCTTACTAGTGATAATTGGTTTAAGGAAGAACGGGTTATGGCCCGGTTTAGAGATGAAACGATAGCAGTACCGGCGGAAAAAGTTGACTATATGGATGTTTCGCCAAAACAGGTGGTGTCGATTGCAACCGCAATGATTCCATTCTTGGAAAACGACGATGCTAACCGTGCCCTAATGGGAGCAAACATGCAGCGGCAAGCTGTGCCGCTTTTGCGGGCGCAGGCTCCATTAGTAGGAACGGGGATGGAATATAAGGCTGCGCGTGACTCTGGGGTTGTTGTGCTTGCGAAAAACGCAGGTGAAGTTGTTAAAGTTACTGCTAATGATGTATATATTAAGAACGAAGCTGGCGGTTTGGATACCTATAAATTTCTAAAATATCAGCGTTCAAACCAGGGAACATGCTTTAATCAAAAACCAATCGTTCGTAAAGGTGAAATAGTAAAAACAGGTCAGGTTTTAGCTGATGGTCCTTCAACCGATCAAGGTGAATTGGCGCTTGGGTTTAATGTGCTTGTAGCGTTTATGCCATGGGAAGGTTATAACTACGAAGATGCGATCTTACTCAGTGAACGGCTGGTTAAAGAAGATGTATTTACGTCAATTCATATTGAAGAATATGAATGTGATGCTCGTGATACTAAGTTAGGTCCTGAAGAAATAACCCGTGATATTCCTAATGTAGCTGAAGAAGCTCTGCGTGACTTGGATGATCGAGGTATTATCAGAGTTGGCGCTGAAGTTCGCCCAGGAGATATTTTGGTGGGTAAAGTTACTCCTAAGGGTGAAACTGAGCTCACTGCCGAAGAACGCTTGCTGAGAGCTATTTTCGGTGAAAAAGCGCGTGAAGTTCGTGACACTTCGCTAAGAGTACCGCATGGCGAAGCTGGAAAAATAGTTGATGTTAAAGTTTTCACTCGCGAAAACGGTGATGAATTATCGCCGGGAGTTAACCAACTTGTTCGTGTATATATTGCTCAAAAACGGAAAATATCTGAAGGCGATAAAATGGCCGGGCGTCATGGAAATAAAGGGGTAGTTTCTCGGATATTGCCAGAAGAAGATATGCCATTCTTACCGGATGGAACTCCAGTGCAGATTGTTCTGAACCCACTAGGGGTACCATCCCGTATGAACATTGGACAGGTGCTTGAAACTCACCTGGGATGGGCTGCGGCGACCCTGGGAATGAAAATTAAAAATATGGAATCTGGTTTGGAAGAAACGTTGACTAATGCTGGCTATGATTTTGCTCGACATGGTATGCCGAAACCTGATACTGCTGGTGTTCACATTGCTACTCCGGTTTTTGATGGTGCAACGGAACAAGAAGTATTTAAGACTCTTAAAATGGCTGGGTTACCAAGTGAAGGCAAAACCGTACTTTATGATGGGCGTACCGGCGATCCGTTTGATAATCCGGTAACTGTTGGATATGTATATATGCTTAAACTTGCTCACTTAGTTGATGATAAAATTCATGCACGTTCGACGGGCCCATACTCACTTGTTACGCAGCAGCCACTTGGGGGTAAAGCCCAATTTGGTGGACAGCGCTTTGGTGAAATGGAAGTTTGGGCACTTGAAGCATATGGCGCTGCTTATACTTTGCAAGAATTGCTAACTGTTAAGTCGGATGACGTTGTTGGCCGGGTTAAAACTTATGAAGCAATTGTCAAAGGCGAAAATGTTCCAGAACCTGGAGTGCCGGAGTCGTTTAAGGTGCTTATCAAGGAACTTCAAAGTATTGGTCTTGATATTAAAGTGCTTTCTGAAGATGCTCAGGAGATTCCTATCCGGGATTCAGAAGAAGATATTAATGAAATGGCCAAAGAACTCGAACTTAGCATCGGTGGTGAAGAGGGTGAGCGAGGTGTGCCGCTTGAACGCAAACCTGATGACTTTGAACCTGAATTGGTAGATGAACTTGAAACCAGTGATGATATTGAGCCTATTGAAGAAGAACTGGATATTATCGCTGAAATTGGCGAGATGAATAAACCAGTAAAAAATGATAAAAAAGACCCAAAAGATAATCCGAGCAACTATCTTGACGATTTAGGCGAGGATTTCGAGTAAGAGTGAAGGGAGCGATAACCCCTTGTTAGATGTAAATAATTTTGACTCAATGCGGATAGGTCTTGCTTCGCCGGAACAAATCCGAAATTGGTCCTATGGCGAGGTAAAAAAACCTGAAACAATAAACTACCGGACATTAAAACCTGAACGCGAAGGCTTGTTTTGCGAAAAAATATTTGGGCCAACGCGAGACTGGGAATGCCATTGCGGCAAATATAAACGTATCCGTTATAAGGGTATTGTTTGCGATCGATGTGGTGTAGAAGTAACCCGCTCTAAAGTACGGCGGGACCGCATGGGACATATCGAACTTGCAGCACCGGTATCGCATATCTGGTATTTTAAGGGTATTCCTAGTCGTATGGGCTTAATACTAGATGTATCACCACGCTCCTTGGAGAAAGTTCTTTACTTTGCTTCTTACATAGTCATTGAACCTGGTGACACTCCGCTAATGAAAAAACAATTGCTAACTGAAAATGAATACCGCGACTATCGTGACAAATACGGCAATGCCTTTAAAGTTGGCATGGGCGCGGAGGCAATTAAAAAGCTCCTGGATGAACTCGATCTTGAAAAAATGAGCCGTGAACTTCGACAGGAACTTAAAGAAGTTAGTGGTCAACGTAAAATCAGGGCGATTCGTCGCCTTGAAGTTACTGAGGCTTTCCGTAAATCAGGTAATCATCCGAGTTGGATGATTCTTGATGTAGTTCCGGTAATTCCGCCGGAACTCAGGCCGATGGTTCAGCTTGATGGTGGACGATTTGCCACAAGCGATTTAAATGATCTGTATCGCCGGGTAATCAACAGAAACAATCGGTTGAAGAGGTTATTGGATCTTGGAGCACCGGACATTATCGTGCGTAATGAAAAACGCATGTTGCAGGAAGCAGTAGATGCGCTGATTGACAATGGCCGTCGTGGTCGTCCGGTAACTGGACCTGGTAACCGTCCTTTGAAATCGCTGTCTGATATGCTCAAAGGTAAACAAGGTCGCTTTAGGCAAAACCTTTTGGGCAAACGGGTTGACTATTCTGGCCGTTCGGTTATCGTAGTTGGCCCTGAACTTAAACTGCACCAGTGCGGTTTACCTAAAGAAATGGCACTGGAATTGTTTAAACCATTTGTAATGAAAAAGCTGGTTAATGCTGGTCATGCTCATAATATAAAAAGTGCTAAGCGGATGGTTGAACGGGTTCGGCCAGAAGTGTGGGACGTTCTTGAAGAAGTAATTAAAGAACATCCAGTACTGTTAAATCGTGCACCGACCCTTCATCGCCTTGGTATTCAGGCTTTTGAACCGGTGTTGTCGGAAGGCCGGGCAATAAAAATCCATCCGTTGGTTTGCTCAGCCTATAATGCTGACTTTGACGGAGACCAAATGGCAGTCCATGTACCGCTTTCAGCCGAAGCTCAGGCTGAAGCTAGGTTATTAATGCTGTCAGCCCATAATATTCTGTCAACCAAAGATGGTAAACCGGTAGCGGTTCCTACTCAGGATATGGTTTTAGGGGCGTATTATCTGACCATTGAACGTGATGGAGTAGTTGGTGAAGGCAAAATATTTGCCAACCGTAATGAGGCCCTATTGGCCTATCACCACAAAGCTGTGGATTTGCATGCGAAAGTTCGTATTCGATTCCCTGAAGAAGGGATTATCCATACGACGGTTGGCCGGGTGATTTTTAATGAAGTACTACCGCCGGAATTGCGCCATTATGAACAACGGGAAGATGGTCTCCATCTGGGTATAATAATGGATAAAAAGCAACTGGGAAAATTGGCTGCCGAGTGTTATCGACGTTTTGGCACAACCAGAACTGCCGAAGTATTAGATAGCGTCAAAAAACTGGGCTTTTCGTTTGCTTGTCGCGCTGGCATTACTATTGCTATTGCTGATATCAAAGTGCCAGAGGCGAAAAAAGATATTTTGTCGAAAGCCGAAATTCAAGTTGATACTGTAGATAAACAATATCGTCGTGGTCTTATTACCGATGACGAACGCTATAAGAAAGTTATCGATCTATGGACCAAGGCAACCGATGATGTTACCGCTGCTCTAATGACTTCGCTTGATAAATTTAATCCGGTATATATGATGGCGACTTCTGGGGCTCGCGGTAATATTCAACAGATTAGACAGTTAGCTGGTATGCGCGGACTTATGGCCGATCCGTCCGGACGAATCATTGACTTGCCGATTAAGGCAAATTTTCGTGAAGGTCTGACGGTATTAGAGTACTTTATCTCTACTCATGGCGCTAGAAAAGGCTTGGCAGATACTGCGCTTAGAACCGCTGACTCAGGTTATTTGACCCGTAGATTAGTTGATGTGGCACAGGATGTAATTGTTCGGGAAGATGATTGTGATATTGTTGGCATTAACTTACTAAGAGAAAAAGCTCGACTGTCTAAGTCGAGTGCCAGTGCGGTAGAAGTTTTACGCGATACCCTATTAGGTCGGGTTTTAGCAGAAGAAGTGGTCAGTCCGGAAACGGGTGAAACTTTGTTTGCACGTGGTGACGTACTTGATGATGGAAACCTCACGACAATTGGTGCGAATAATGTACCATCGATTGTTGTATATGGTACATTGAATGCGACAGTTGAAGATACCGGCAGTGCTGGTACTGAAGAGGTAATTCTTAGCGAACCTGATGAAAAATACAAAGGCGATTTGAAAGACACTATGATGTGTGAGATGCTGGGCAAGGATACTGCTGAGCCTGTACGCACTTCAACGGGTGAAGAACTTGTTCCTGCGCATACCGTGCTTACAGAGGCTATGATTGATATAATACTGGCTAATGATGTGCGTGAGGTTAAAGTACGTAACAATAATGTCAAAGGTATTGAAGTCTGTGATATTACTGAAGGCAATGGATTAATTGAATCGCTGAGGGATCGTATCATCGGCAGAGTGTCGGCGGAAGATATAGTTGACGCTAATGGTGAAATAATTGTTAAGCAAAACGAGGAAATAACCGAAGACCTTGCCGATAAAGTTGTGGCGGTTAGAGAAAAAGTTCTAATTCGCTCGGTATTGACCTGCAGATCGCAGTTTGGTGTTTGCATCAAATGCTATGGTCGTAACTTGGCTACTGGTAAAATGGTTGATGTCGGTGAAGCAGTTGGGATTATCGCTGCACAATCAATTGGGGAACCGGGAACTCAGCTTACGATGAGAACTTTCCATACCGGTGGTGTAGCTGGGGATGATATTACGCAAGGTTTGCCAAGGGTTGAAGAGCTATTTGAGGCCCGGAAACCTAAACGACCGGCAATTATTACTGAAGTCGATGGCTTGGTTGACGTTAAGGAAATTAAGGGATTGAGGAAGGTAACGGTCATTCCGGTCGCTGGTGAAGAGCGTCTATACCAGATACCGTATGGATCCAGATTAATTGTTAAATCCGGTCAGACTATAAAAGCTGGTGAACGTATAACTGAAGGATCGGTAAATCCTCATGATATTCTTCGGGTTAGTGGACTACGTGATACCCAGCGATACTTAGTATACGAAGTTCAAAAAGTATATAAATCTCAAGGCGTTGAAATTAACGATAAGCACATTGAAGTTATGGTTCGTCAAATGATGCACAAGGTTAAAATTGAAGAGCCTGGCGACACGGAACTCTTACCTGGTGAGTACGTTGATATTAACAGCTTTGAAGAGGAAAATGCTCAGATAATCGAAAACGCCGGAGAACCGTCGGTGGCGAAACCTATTCTCCTGGGCATTACCAAGGCGTCGTTGGCAACCGATTCCTTCTTGTCGGCTGCCTCGTTCCAGGAAACTACCAGAGTTCTCACTGAAGCGGCTATTAAAGGTAAGGTTGATCCGTTGTTAGGTCTAAAAGAGAACGTTATAATTGGTAAGCTCATTCCGGCTGGGACTGGGATGAGTCGGTATCGAAACATCAAAGTTAAGCATTCGGCGAGCAAAATAAAGGTATAAAAATTTAAAAATAGACTACTAGAATTAATGGTCGGCAGGCATAATAATGTTTGCCGACCATTGCTATATGATACTCGTGGTACCGTGTACATAATAATAGGCTTTAAACCTAGAATAATGTTGACATTTATAAAGGCCAATGGTAGAATATTAAAGTGCCCATCTGGTAATGGCATTTCATAAGAAAGAAAATCATTCTAAATCGCCATGAGAACGAAAGTGGCTTAGAATAAAAGATGCTTTCTGAAACGCAAAAAGGAGTGACGATCCGTGCCGATAAACGCTTTAAAAACCGCCCCGAAAGTTATTGGCGCAAAACAAGTTGCCAAAGCGGTAGAAAAAGGCGTGGCCGGTCTTGTGTATCTGGCTGAAGACGCTGATATACGGGTAACGACGCCTGTGAGGGAACTTTGCAGTCGTGCGGGTGTGGCTATTAAAGCAGTGCCGAGTATGGCGGAACTTGGAAGAGCATGCGGTATTGAAGTAGGTGCTGCTGCGGTAGCGTTGATTAAGCTAGAGGGGTAAAGTGTTAGCCCGTTTGCCCTAAACTAAATGCCAAGGGCGAATTTAATTTTATAACAAACAATGGGGAAGGAGGTGTAGATATGCCGACAATTAGTCAGTTAGTACGCAAAGGAAGAGAAGAACTTGAAAAGAAATCTACTGCGCCTGCGTTGGTGGAGTGTCCACAGAAACGCGGTGTGTGCACGAGAGTATATACAACTACTCCGAAAAAACCAAACTCCGCACTTCGTAAAGTTGCCAGGGTTAGATTGACAAATGGCATTGAAGTAACTGCGTATATTCCGGGTATTGGTCATAATCTTCAGGAACATTCGGTGGTACTAATCAGAGGTGGCAGGGTAAAAGACTTGCCAGGTGTTCGATATCACATAATTCGCGGCGCTTTGGATACTGCAGGTGTTGCGAAACGTGGTCAAGGGCGGTCTAAGTATGGTGCAAAACGGGCCAAAAAATAAGAATGATGTTTGGAATTAATTCTGGACAAAGGAGGGAACTTAATGCCAAGGAAAGGTCCTGTGACCAAACGTGATGTGTTGCCTGATCCGGTATATAACTCGAAAATGGTTACTCGGTTCGTCAACAAAATCATGATGAATGGTAAAAAAGGCGTTGCTGAAGGAATTGTATATGATGCATTTGAAATAATTCGGGCTAAAACTGGTAAAGATCCGTTGGAAGTATTCGAAACTGCGTTGAAAAACGTTATGCCGGTACTTGAAGTGCGGGCGCGCCGCGTTGGTGGTGCAAATTATCAGGTTCCGGTTGAAGTACGGGCTGATCGTCGTCTATCATTAGGAATACGTTGGCTGGTTAATTACTCACGGCTTAGAGGAGAAAAAACCATGCACGAACGTTTGGCTGCTGAACTTATGGACGCAGCTAATTCAACTGGCGCTTCAATTAAGAAAAAAGAAGACACGCATAAAATGGCTGAAGCCAATAAGGCGTTTGCTCATTACCGCTGGTAAGAACGTAGTGGATGGAGCAAGTCCAACTAAGGAGTGATAATGGTGACCAGAAAGTTTCCTCTCGAAAAGACGCGGAACATTGGCATCATGGCACATATTGACGCTGGCAAGACAACGACAACTGAACGTATATTGTTTTATACTGGTAGAGTACACAAAATTGGTGAAGTACATGATGGTGCTGCCACTATGGACTGGATGGTGCAAGAGCAGGAGCGAGGTATCACTATTACTTCCGCGGCTACCACTTGTCAATGGAATGGTCACCGTATTAACATTATTGACACACCAGGGCACGTGGACTTTACGGTTGAAGTAGAACGTTCACTTAGAGTACTTGACGGATCGGTAGCGGTGTTCTGTGCTAAAGGCGGAGTTGAACCGCAGTCTGAAACAGTATGGCGTCAGGCTGATAAATATAATGTCCCCCGCATTGCTTATGTGAACAAAATGGATATTACCGGCGCTGATTTCTATCGCGTTGTTGACATGATGAAGAGCCGGTTGGGAGCGAATCCAGTACCTATCCAATTGCCAATCGGTTTTGAAGACACCTTCAAAGGCCTTGTTGATTTGGTAGAAATGAAAGCAAGGGTTTATACTGATGACCTCGGCAAAACTAGTGAAGCTACTGAAATTCCAGAAGAACTGAAAGAACAAGCTGAATTTTATCGGCAAAACCTTTTGGACACGATAGCTGAATGCGATGATGAACTGATGATGAAATATCTTGATGGTGAAGAACTCACTGTTGAAGAGATTAAAACAGGCATTCGCAAAGCTACGATTGCTGTTAAAATGATTCCGGTATTGTGCGGGTCGTCGTATAAAAACAAAGGCGTACAGCCACTCCTTGATGCTGTGGTCGAGTACATGCCTGCACCAACCGATGTTCCGGCTATCAAGGGTGTTAATCCTGATGATGGTGTGGAAGGCGAACGCAAAGCTGATGACTCGTTGCCGTTCTCGGCGCTGGCGTTTAAAATCATGACTGACCCGTATGTTGGTAAGCTGTCGTTCTTTAGAGTTTACTCGGGCACGCTTGCGTCTGGTTCGTATGTATATAATTCGACTAAGGGCAAAAAAGAACGCATTGGCCGGATATTGCAAATGCATGCTAATCACCGTGAAGAAATCGAAAGTGTTAACACTGGAGATATCGCGGCAGCAGTAGGACTTAAAGAAACCACGACTGGCGACACGCTGTGTGACGAAAAGAACCCAATTGTTCTTGAAGCAATGGTATTTCCTGAACCGGTTATTTCGGTAGCGGTTGAACCGAAGACGAAAGCCGACCAAGATAAAATGGGTATGGCACTGGCGAAATTGGCAGAAGAAGATCCTACCTTCCGTACTTATACTGATCATGAAACGGGACAGACCATTATTTCCGGTATGGGTGAACTTCATTTGGAAATAATCGTTGACCGCATGTTACGTGAATTTAAAGTAGAGTGCAATGTTGGTAATCCTCAAGTTGCTTATCGTGAAACTATCCGCAAAAATGTTAAGGCTGAAGGCAAATTTGTTCGTCAGTCCGGTGGACGCGGTCAATATGGCCATTGCTGGCTGGAACTGATTCCGCAAGAACCTGGTCAAGGTTTTATTTTTGAAAATAAAATTGTTGGGGGTTCTATTCCGAAAGAATACATTTCACCAATCGAAGCCGGTGTAAAGGAAGCAATGGAAACCGGTGTAGTGGCCGGTTATCCTATGGTAGATATCAAGGTAATTGTTTATGATGGCTCTTACCATGATGTTGACTCATCAGAAATGGCATTTAAGATTGCCGGTTCGATGGGATTTAAAGCTGGCGCGGCAAAAGCCAGCCCAGCTTTACTGGAACCTTACATGAAGGTCGAAGTTATCGTGCCTGAAGAGTATATGGGCGACGTTATTGGTGATATCAATTCTAGGCGCGGACGGATTGATGGCATGGAAGCTCGTAATGGTGCTCAATCAATTCGGTCCTTCGTGCCACTGTCCGAAATGTTCGGTTATGCTACTGATCTTCGTTCGCGGACTCAGGGACGTGGCAACTACTCAATGGAATTTGACCATTATGAAGAAGTACCTAAAAATATTGCAGAAGCAATTGTTACCAAGATGAAGGGTGCTTAGGCTTCCAATTTAATGATTTGAAACTAAACATTTTAGGGGGTTTGTAAAATGGCAAAGAAAAAGTTTGAAAGAAATAAACCGCATGTTAATATCGGAACCATAGGTCACGTTGACCATGGCAAGACGTCACTGACCGCAGCTATCACGCTGACCCTGTCCAAAAGTGGCGGTGCGGAATTTATGGCTTATGATGCTATCGATAAAGCGCCGGAAGAAAGAGAACGCGGTATTACAATCAACACTGCTCACGTTGAATACGAAACAGATAAACGTCACTATGCGCATGTTGACTGCCCGGGACATGCTGACTATGTAAAAAACATGATCACTGGTGCAGCGCAGATGGATGGAGCTATCCTAGTTGTAAGTGCAGCTGACGGCCCGATGCCTCAGACGAGAGAACACATTTTGCTGTCCCGCCAAGTTGGCGTTCCGGCAATGGTAGTGTTTCTGAACAAAGCAGATATGGTTGATGATGCTGAACTTATGGAATTAGTAGAAATGGAAGTTCGTGAACTTCTTACCAGCTATGAATTCCCTGGGGACGACATTCCAGTTATTAGCGGTTCGGCTGTAAAAACGCTTGAATGCGGCTGTGCAAAACGTGACTGCCAATGGTGTGGTAAAATTTATGAATTGATGGATGCTGTTGACGAGTACATTCCTACTCCGGAACGTGCAACCGACAAACCGTTCCTGATGCCAGTCGAAGACGTGTTCACTATTACTGGCCGTGGTACAGTAGCAACTGGCCGTGTAGAACGTGGTAGCGTAAAAGTTGGCGATACCATTGAAATCGTCGGGATGGCTGAAAAGCCGAAAAATACCGTCGTAACTGGCGTAGAAATGTTCCGTAAACTTCTTGATTCGGCAGTTGCTGGCGACAACATCGGCGCATTGTTGCGTGGTGTAGAACGTAAGGAAATTGAACGAGGTCAAGTATTGGCTAAGCCTGGTTCCATCAAACCGCATACTAAATTCAAAGGCGAAGTATACGTTCTGTCGAAAGAAGAAGGCGGACGTCATACACCATTCTTCACTAACTATCGTCCGCAGTTCTACTTCAGAACCACCGACGTAACCGGCGTTGTAAACCTGCCGGAAGGTGTAGAAATGGTAATGCCTGGCGACAATATTCAAATGACGATTGAACTTATTACCCCGATTGCTATTGAAGAAGGTCTGCGTTTCGCTATTCGCGAAGGTGGCCGTACTGTTGGCGCTGGTGTTGTAACCGCGATCAACGAATAATAGCTTAAATCATTGATTCAGCCGGATGGGGCGAGCTAGTATCGCCCCATCCGAATGAAATGCAATTGATGCGATGACATGGAAGGTTGCCTGAAACAAAGGGAAATTTCCATGGAGAATGTTCAGTTCAAGAAACTGGGCGATAAGGAGGAAATACTATGGCTAAGCAACAAAAAATCAGAATACGCTTAAAAGCGTACGATCATAAAGCTCTGGATCAGAGTGCAGTAAAAATAGTCGATACAGCAAAAAGGACGGGGGCGTTCGTTTCCGGACCGATTCCACTTCCTACGGAAAAGAATATTTTTACTATCCTGCGGTCACCGCATGTCAACAAGGATTCTCGTGAGCAATTTGAAATGCGCACGCATAAACGTCTTATTGACATCATTGAGCCGACGCCTAAAACCGTTGATGCGCTAATGCGTCTTGACTTGCCGGCTGGTGTGGATATTGAAATCAAGCTGTAAAAGGAGGTGGCAGTAATGGCTAAAGGAATTTTAGGGAAAAAAATTGGTATGACGCAGATTTTTACCCAACAGGGTGAGGTCGTACCGGTCACGGTAGTAGAAGCAAGTTCTAGCGTTGTACTTCAAAACAAAACAGTTGAAAGCGACGGCTATAATGCGGTGCAACTGGGTTTTGGCACTGTTAAAGATAAAAATGTTACCAAGCCAATGCAAGGCCATTTTGCCAAGGCTGGCGTAAAACCTGTTAGGTTCATCCGTGAACTGCGCTTAGCTGATGCGCCTGAATATAACGTTGGTGACAGCATTGGGGTCGACGCATTCGCTGATGGCGAAATCGTTGATATAACTGGTATCGCAAAAGGCAAGGGATTTGCTGGCGGCATTAAACGTCATCATTTTAGACGTGGACCAATGGCCCATGGATCTAAGTCCCATCGTGAACCAGGCACTATCGGCTCACGGATGAGTGGTGGTGGCGGTAAAGTCTTTAAAGGTAAAAAGCTCCCTGGTCGGATGGGCGGAAACAAAGTTACGATACAACGTCTGACAGTAGTAAAAGTAGATGCTGAACGTAACCTTATCCTAATTAAAGGTGCCGTTCCAGGACCTAAAGGCGGCTTTGTAATTATAAGAAATACCGTTAAACCAATGAAATGATCCAAGTTTTGGATCGTGAAAGGAGGATGTGCATATGCCTAAAGTAGCAGTGTATGATATTACCGGCGCTACGACCGGTGAGATAGAATTAAATGAAAGCGTATTTGGTGTGGATGTTAACGAAGCTTTGTTGCATCAGGCCGTTGTTATGCAACTTGCTAGTCAGCGTCTTGGAACTGCAGCGACCAAAACTAGAGGTATGGTACGCGGCGGCGGCAGAAAGCCTTGGAAACAGAAAGGAACTGGCCGAGCTCGGGCTGGCACCATTCGCTCACCGCTATGGGTGGGGGGCGGTACTGTTTTCGGACCGCATCCGAGGAGCTATGCTTTTTCAATGCCTCGTAAAGCACGCAGATTGGCGTTGAAAGCAGCTTTATCCGCGAAAGTAATGGCTGGTGAACTTCTAGTGATGGAGGATATCAACTTTAGTGAACCTAAAACTAAAAGTGCTGTTGCAATGCTTAACAACCTTAAAGTAGCGGGGGAAAAGACGTTGATTATCACTGGCGAAGTTAATGACAATGTAGAAAAGTCGTCACGTAACTTACCAGGAATTAGAAATATTACCTCACAGGGACTTAATGTATATGATATTTTGTATCATGGCAAAGTTCTTGTCACTAAAGATGCCATCAGCAAAATAGAGGAGGTGTTGGCGTAATGTCAAACCCACGCGATATACTAATTCGCCCTCTGATTACTGAGAAAACTACCAATATGATGCAAGAAAACAAATACACTTTTATTGTACCGCTTAAGGCCAATAAAATTGAGATTCGTCAAGCTGTTGAACAAATTTTCAAAGTGAAAGTTCTTGTCGTAAATACCATTCGGGTAATGGGTAAAACAAAACGGATGGGTAAGACTCAGGGAAAGCGTCCGGATTATAAAAAAGCTATTGTCAAAGTGGCACCGGGCCAATCTATCGAGTTTTTTGAAGGATTATAATCCAGGTTGAAGGAGGGACATAAATGGCAGTAAAAAGCTTTAAACCATACGCGCCAGGCCGACGGTTTATGACGGTAGCTAGTTTTGACGAAATTACTACCAATAAACCAGAACGCTCTCTCACCGAAAGCCTGATAAAACATGGCGGCCGCAACCAGCAAGGGCGGCTGACTGTTCGGCATCAGGGCGGCGGGCACAAGCGCCTCTATAGAATTATTGATTTCAAACGTAATAAAGATGGCATTCCGGCAAAAGTGGCTAGCATTGAATATGATCCTAACCGTAGCGCTAGAATTGCTCTTCTCAACTATGTCGATGGGGAGAAACGGTATATACTGGCTCCTAATGGACTAAAAGTTGGCGATCAAGTTACAAGTGGACCGGAGTCTGACATTAAAGTTGGTAATGCATTACCGCTAATCAACATTCCTGTTGGTACTCAGATTCATAATATTGAACTTAAAATTGGCAAAGGTGCTCAGATGGTTCGTAGCGCCGGCGCGTCAGCTCAGCTGATGGCAAAAGAAGGGGAACATGCCCTATTACGTTTGCCTTCCGGTGAACTTCGCAAAGTTCATGTAAATTGCCGAGCAACTATTGGTCAAGTGGGAAATCTTGACCATGAAAACATTACTATTGGTAAAGCTGGCCGTTCACGCTGGTTGGGAATTCGTCCTGCTAACCGTGGTGTAGCAATGAACCCGTGCGACCATCCACATGGTGGTGGTGAAGGCCGTTCACCAGTTGGACGTAAACATCCAGTTACTAAGTGGGGTAAACATGCGTACGGTGCTAAGACCCGTCGTAAAAAAGCTTCTGACAAATTGATTGTCAAAAGTAGGACGAAATAATAAGGGATAGAGAAGGGAGGCCTATAAGGTGTCCAGATCGATAAAAAAGGGACCATATGTTCATGAAAGCTTGCTTAAGAAAGTTGAAGTAATGAACTCGAAGAATGAAAAGAAAGTTGTAAAAACTTGGTCACGTTCTTCAACAATTCTCCCTGGCTTTGTCGGCCATACCATTGCTGTGCATGATGGTCGTAAGCATGTACCTGTATATATTACTGAAGATATGGTTGGACATAAACTAGGTGAGTTTGCACCGACCCGTACCTATAAAGGTCATGGTGGTACTGAAAGGTCAACATCGTTAAGATAGCAGCCGAGAGGAGGTTCGTACATGGAAGCTAAAGCAGTTGCGAGATATGTGCGGATAGCGCCGCGCAAAGTGCGCATTGTTATTGATCTGATTCGCGGCAAAAGCATAGGCGAAGCACTTGCAATATTAAAGTATACGCCTAAAGCTGCGTCAGAAGTAGTGGAAAAAGTGCTAAGATCAGCAGTTGCAAATGCGGAGCACAATTATGATATGGATTCAGATAAATTGTTTGTTGCCGCAGCATATGCCGATCAAGGTCCTACACTTAAACGCATTCATCCGCGCTCACGTGGGCAAGCGTTTAAAATCTTGAAACGTAGTAGCCACGTAACGCTAGTTGTAAAAGAAAGATAACGGCGAAGGAGGGAAAAAAGTGGGTCAAAAAGTAAATCCGCATGGTCTTCGGATTGGCATCATTAAAAGCTGGGACGCAAAATGGTTTGCCGATAAAGATTATGCTAAAAACCTTCACGAAGATATCAAAATTCGTAAATTTGTGAAAGCAAGATTATTTGCTGCCGGGATATCCCGAGTTGAGATAGAACGTGCTGCCAATCGTGTAAAAGTCACTATTCATACTGCTAAGCCGGGTATGGTTATTGGACGGGGCGGTTCGGGTATTGAAAGCTTAAAGGGCGATCTAAAAAAGCTTTCCGATAAAGTTATTGACGTTAGCATTGCTGAAGTAAAACAAGCTGAACTTGATGCAACTTTGGTTGCAGAAAATGTTGCGGCTCAACTTGAACGCCGGATTGCTTTTCGCCGGGCGATGAAACAATCCATTGGGCGCACCATGCGTATGGGCGCTAAAGGGATTAAAATTACGGTTGGCGGACGTTTGGGCGGTGCTGAAATCGCACGTAGTGAAAGCACTCGTGATGGTAGTATTCCGCTGCATACTTTGCGTGCTGATATCGATTATGGCACAGCAGAAGCTCACACCACCTATGGCCTCATCGGGGTAAAGGTGTGGATTTATAAAGGTGAAGTTTTGCCTGAAGCTAAAAAGATTGAGATAAAGAAAGACGCTGCCGTCGCCATTGAAGGGAGCGAGAACTAATGCTTATACCGAAACGGGTAAAACACCGTAAGCAATTTCGCGGTCGTATGACCGGTAAAGCTCAAAGAGGCACCACTGTTAGCCATGGTGAATATGGTTTAGCTGCTCTTGAGCCGGCTTGGATTACTAATCGCCAAATCGAGGCTGCCCGTATCGCGATGACTCGTTATATTAAACGTGGCGGTCAGGTTTGGATTAAAATATTCCCGGATAAACCTATTACAGCGAAACCTGCCGAAACCCGTATGGGTAGTGGTAAAGGTTCGACGGAGTACTGGGTAGCAGTAGTAAAACCAGGCCGGGTAATGTTTGAATTGGCAGGTGTATCGGAAGAAATAGCTAAAGAAGCTATGCGTCTAGCGGCTCACAAATTGCCGATAAAAACAAAGTTCGTTAAACGTGATGGACTGCCAGAAGTTCATGAAGAAGTGGGTGAAGCAGATGAAGGTTAATGACATCCGCGACATGAGCGCTACTGAACTTGATCAGAAACTTTCAGGACTGAAGGATGAGTTGTTTAACCTTAGGTTTCAGCTTGCCACCGGTCAACTGGAAAATCCTATGCGGATTAAAGAAGTCAAGAAATCTATCGCCCGCATAAAGACTATTCAGCGTCAACGTGAAGTGCAACAAGCAAAACAAGCTTAATGATAAACAACAGGACGCAATGGTTAATATGTGCTTGATAAGGCGTAAGCCGGAAGGAGGGCTGGTAAAAGGTGACTGAAAGAAACGAGCGCAAAGTCAGAATTGGTAAAGTTGTTAGCGATAAAATGGAAAAGACGGTTGTTGTTGCTGTAGAACGTCTAGAGCGCCATCCGCTTTATAAAAAATCGGTAAAAATGACTGATCGGTTTAAAGCCCATGATGAAAATAATGATAGTCATGTAGGCGATACGGTTAAAATAATGGAAACCCGGCCACTGTCGAAAGACAAACGCTGGCGGTTAGTGGAAGTCTTAGAAAGAGCCAAATAGATGGTTATAGAACGGCTTTCAATTCTTTGTATGCGAAGGAGGGATAAGCGATGATCCAACAAGAAAGTATGCTAAATGTAGCTGATAATACTGGAGCTAAGCAGGTTCTGTGTATCAGGGTGCTTGGCGGTTCGTACCGCCGGTACGCTAATATTGGCGATATCATAGTGGCAGCTGTTAAAGATGCCAGTCCTGGTGGAGTTGTAAAAAAAGGTGACGTGGTAAAAGCGGTTGTTGTTCGGACGCGCAAAGGATTGCGCCGTCCAGATGGTTCATACATCCGTTTTGATGAAAATGCCGCGGTGATCATCAAGGAAGATAAAAGCCCGCGTGGCACGCGTATCTTTGGGCCAGTTGCCAGAGAACTGCGCGAAAAAGACTTTATGAAGATCATTTCGTTGGCACCGGAAGTAATCTAGGTGTAAAAGGAGGTGTCCTGCAGCATGTCCGAGACTAATAAACTGCACGTTAAAAAAGGCGATACAGTTCTTATATTGTCCGGTAAGGATAAAGGTAAAAAAGGTAAAATCATAGAAGCTTTGCCTAAAAAAGGGAAAGTTGTTGTTGAAGGAGTTAACAAAGTAAAGCGTCATGCTAAACCGACCCAAAAGAGCCCGCAAGGCGGTATTTTGGTGAAAGAAGCTCCTTTAAACTCGGCGAAAGCCATGTTGGTATGCCCGGCTTGTGATAAACCTACTCGTATTAAAAAGTCGGTGCTTTCTAGTGGCAAAACTGCCCGCACCTGCAAACAGTGCGGCGAAATAATCGACAAGGATAAGTAATCACGCAGAAAGGAGGTAACAATCTGTGGCTAGATTGAAAGATAAATTTTCAACTGAAGTAGCTCCAGCTATGATGGAGAAATTCGGTTACAAAAATGTAATGCAAATCCCTAAGATTGAAAAAGTGGTCATAAATATGGGCGTTGGCGAAGCTGTTGGTAATCCAAAGGTTCTTGACGCTGCAGTAAGTGATTTAACCATGATTGCCGGTCAACGTCCGGTAGTAACCAAAGCCAAAAAGTCAATTGCAGCTTTCAAAATTCGTGAAGGCATGGCGATTGGAACTAAGGTTACCCTGCGTGGTGAACGGATGTATCAATTTCTTGATAAGTTGCTCAATGTATCACTTCCACGTGTTCGTGACTTCCGTGGTGTAAGTCCGCGTGCTTTTGATGGTCGTGGTAACTACACTTTGGGAATAAAAGAACAACTTATTTTTCCTGAAATCGAATACGACAAGGTAGATAAAATTCGCGGAATGGATATTGTCATCGTTACCACCGCTAAATCGGATGAAGAAGCGCGGGAAATGTTGAAATTAATGGGTATGCCATTTAGCGCGTAAAAAGGAGGGACTCTTGTGGCCAAGAAGGCGCTTGTTGAAAAATGGAAGGCTGAGCCCAAGTTCCAAGTGCGCCGTTACAATCGGTGCAAGATTTGTGGCCGTCCTCATGGTTATTTGCGTAAGTTTGAAATGTGCCGGATATGCTTTAGAAAACTCAGCTATCAAGGTGCCATTCCTGGAGTAACTAAAGCTAGCTGGTAGAAAGAATTACCGAAAGGGGGTTATGTCTAATGGTAATGACCGATCCGATTGCCGATATGCTGACGCGTATTCGCAACGCTAACTCGGTTTATCACGATAAAGTCGAAATTCCTGCCTCAAAGATTAAGCAGTCAATAGCTGATATCCTTAAAATTGAAGGATTTATAAAAGACTATGAGACGATTGCTGATGGTAAGCAGGGCGTACTACGTGTAGGGTTGAAATACGGCTCTAACCGTGAGAAAGTTATCACCGGTATTAAAAGAATCTCCAAGCCAGGGCTTAGGGTCTATGCCAAGAAGGATCAATTGCCACGTGTACTTGGTGGTCTTGGTATCGCAATTATTTCGACATCTAAGGGCATTATGAGTGATAAACAGGCTCGAAGAGATGGTCTTGGTGGCGAAGTTATCGCGTACGTTTGGTAAAAAGGTTTGACTAGGAGGTAGAGACATGTCGAGAATCGGTAGGATGCCGATTGCTGTTCCAACTGGCGTTACTGTCAATGTTGACGGCAATGTGGTATCTGTAAAGGGTCCTAAAGGCGAACTAAACCGGACCGTTCCTAAAGACATGCTTGTTCAGATAGAGGATAATCAGGTTGTAGTAACCCGCCCTACTGATGAAAAAGAGCATAGAGCGATGCACGGTTTGACTCGTACGTTGATCGCTAACATGGTAACCGGTGTTTCCCAAGGATTTACCAAAACTTTGGAAATTTCTGGTGTTGGCTACCGTGCTGCTAAAGCCGGTACCAAAGTAAACTTGACACTTGGTTTTTCTCATCCGGTAGAAGTTGAGCCGCCAAAAGGCTTAGCACTGGATGTTCCCGCTCCGAACAAAATTGTGGTTTCGGGCATTGATAAAGAAGCTGTCGGTGAATTGGCTGCCAAAATTCGTTCATATCGTGAACCTGAGCCGTATAAAGGCAAAGGTATCAAGTATGAAGGCGAAGTTGTTCGCCGTAAAGTTGGTAAAGCCGGCGGTAAAGGCAAGAAGTAAACTGCTAGAAAGGAGTGAATACCTTGCTGCGTAAAGGAAATAAAAATGCGGCTAGACAAAAACGCCATTATAGGCTACGTAATAAGGTTGCTGGTACAACTCAAAGACCGCGTCTGAATGTGTTTCGCAGTTTGACTCACATGTATGCGCAAATCATTGATGATTCAACTGGCAATACCATTGTTGCGGCTAGCACTTTAGATAAAGATGTTCGCGAAGCAGTAGAGTATGGCGGCAATATCGGCGCAGCTAAAGCGGTTGGCGCTGCTGTTGCTAAAAAGGCGATTGAAAAGGGCATCAAACAGGTAGTTTTTGATCGTGGCGGTTATATATATCATGGCAGAGTGGCTGCGCTTGCAGAAGCAGCGCGGGAAGCGGGCCTTGAATTTTAGACAAAGGAGGGAAATCAATGGCCAGAGTTGACTATTCGAGTCTTGACCTTAAGGAAAAGGTTGTATTTATAAATCGGGTTGCTAAAGTAGTAAAAGGCGGTCGCCGTTTCTCGTTCAGCGCATTGGTTGTTGTCGGTGATGAAAACGGTCATGTCGGCATGGGATTAGGCAAAGCTTCTGAAGTGCCTGAGGCTATTCGCAAAGGCGTTGAAGATGCTAAGAAGAACCTGATTACGGTTCCACTGGTTGGTACAACAATTCCACATCAGATTACTGGCATTTTCGGTGCCGGCCGCGTATTGTTGAAACCGGCTTCGGAAGGTACTGGCGTTATTGCTGGCGGTCCGGTTCGTTCTGTGCTGGAACTTGCTGGTGTCCATGATATTCTCACCAAATCCCTGGGCTCTTCTAACGCCAATAACATGGTAAGGGCTACCTTAAAAGGTCTTGACCAGTTGAAGCGTGCGGAAAGAGTGGCTGAACTTCGCGGCAAAACTGTTCAGGAACTATTGGGCTAGGAGGAGAGAAATTATGGCAAAGTTAAAGATTACTCTTACCAGGAGCTTAATTGGCAGACCAGAAGATCAACGTGCTACCGTTAAGGCATTGGGATTGGGTAAAATTAATAGCTCGATTGTTCAGGATGATACTCCGGCGATAAGAGGTATGATCCATAAGGTGGAGCATCTTGTCACTGTGATAGATGTACAAGACTAGATTAAGGAGGTGCTACTATGAAATTGCATGAATTAGCTCCGGCTCCCGGATCTAAGAAAAAAAGCACCCGTGTAGGTAGAGGACTTGGATCGGGCCTCGGTAAAACAGCAGGTAAAGGTCATAAAGGCCAGAATGCTCGTTCAGGCGGCGGTGTACGTCCAGGCTTTGAAGGCGGTCAGATGCCGATTTATCGTCGTTTGCCAAAACGTGGCTTCTACAATAAATTTGCTAAAGAATACACTGAAATCAATGTGCAGGTGCTTAATCGGTTTGACAACGGTACAGTTGTTGATCCAGTGCTCCTGGTTGAAACAGGCGTAATCAAAAATGTTCGCGATGGTATTCGTGTTCTGGGTTGCGGTGAACTTGAAAAGTCTCTTACCGTTAAAGCCAACGGGTTCAGCAAGTCGGCTGCAGAGAAGATAGAGGCAGCTGGCGGTAAAGTTGAGGTGATCTAAGTGCTTTCAGCCCTATCGAACGTACTCAAAATTACTGAGCTCAGGCAAAAAGTAGTGTTTACCCTCGCTATGTTTTTGGTATTCAGGGCCGGCACACACATTCCGGTACCTGGGGTTAATACCGCGGTTATTGAACAATTGTTTACATCAGGCAATCTATTTGGACTGATGGACTTAATTTCAGGCGGTGCACTAAGCAAGTTCTCAGTGTTTGCAATGAGTATTACCCCGTATATCAATGCTTCAATTATTATGCAACTATTAACAGTGGTTGTGCCGAAGCTTGAACAGTGGTCCAAAGAGGGCGAAGAGGGACGTAAGAAGATTACTCAAATTATCCGCTATGGTACGGTACTCTTAGGCTTTATTCAAGCAATTGGCATGGCCTTTGGTTTAAGATCAGCAATCATTAACCCTGGATTTGGTTCGATACTGTTGATTGCATTAACGCTAACAGCAGGCACAACCTTTTTGATGTGGTTAGGTGAACAGATCACCGACAAGGGTATCGGCAACGGAATTTCGTTAATTATTTTTGCCGGCATTGTTTCGCGGTTGCCGGACGGCATAATGGTAATATACAATTACCTAACTGCTGGTACAATTAATTTCTTTAATATTGTTTTGTTCCTGCTTATTGCGGTAGCGATGATTGTATTTGTTATAGCAATACAACAAGGTCAACGAAAAATACCAGTTCAGTACGCTAAACGTGTGGTTGGGCGTAAGATGTATGGTGGTCATACCACTCACATTCCGCTGAAAGTCAACCAAGCTGGCGTAATCCCGATAATCTTTGCGTCATCCGTGCTAATGTTTCCTGTAACCATGGCTCAGTTTATAAATGTTGGCTGGGTAAAAACGGTGGCAGATTGGTTTGCGTGGGGATCAGCGCTAAATACAATATTGTATGCTTTACTGATTATATTTTTCACGTACTTCTATACTGCGGTTACTCTGAATATATCGGATATGGCAGAGAATATGAAAAAATACGGCGGGTTCATTCCGGGCCTAAGACCAGGTAAACCTACCGCTGATTATCTAGATCGTGTTATGACCCGTATCACGCTTGCCGGAGCAATTTTTCTGGCTTTGATTGCGATACTGCCGAACATAGTTGTATGGGTGACAAATATCCAAGGCGTCTATTTCGGCGGAACCGCACTCTTGATAGTGGTAGGTGTAGCACTTGATACAATGAAACAAATTGAGTCGCTAATATTAATGCGCCACTATCAAGGCTTTATGAAGTAGGGGAGGCGGACTAATGTATATCCTGTTGATGGGACCACCTGGGGCTGGAAAAGGTACTCAGGCGGCCAAGCTAGTTGATAAATTCAGTATTCCGCATATTTCCACCGGTGATATGTTTCGTGCTGCAGTTAAAGAAGGAACCCATCTTGGACGGCAAGCGAAAGAATTTATGGATGCGGGACAATTGGTGCCTGATAGTGTAACTATTGGCATTGTAAAAGAAAGGCTGGCAAAGCCTGACTGTAAAACTGGCTTTATCTTGGACGGCTTCCCACGGACGCTTGAGCAGGCAGCTGCTCTGGATGTAACATTGGACCAACTTGGTATAAAGCTCGATCGTGTTGTTAACATTACGGCTCCTGATGACGAATTGGTCAAAAGGATCACTGGTCGACGGATTTGTAAGGGGTGTAGCGCAACTTATCATGTTGTGCTTAATGCCCCTCTAGTCGCTGGAAAATGCGATAAATGCGGAGCCGAGTTATTTCAGCGTGGTGACGATCAAGCAGAAACTGTTACCAAACGGTTGGAAGTGTACCAAGTACAAACTGAGCCGCTTATCTCGTATTATCGGGATAAGGGTGTGTACGCCGAAATTAACGGCCTACAACCTATTGACAAGGTTTTGGATGATGTTGTAACCAATTTGCGAGGAAACCGGACATGATAATCCTCAAGTCCGATCGGGAACTTACGTATATGCGAGATGCCGGGAAAATTGTGGCAGAAGCGCTTACGGAAGTAAAGAAAGCGGTAAAACCTGAGGTTTCGACGCAGGACCTGGATGAACTTGCTGAAAAATATATAAAACGGAGTGGAGCTACTCCTGCATTTAAAGGTTATCATGGATTTCCCGGCAGTATTTGTGCATCAATTAATGAGGAAGTTGTTCATGGTATTCCGGGATTAAGAAAGCTTAAGAGTGGAGATAATGTAAGTATTGACATCGGAACGGTAATTAATGGATATAACGGCGATGCTGCCATTACAGTACCGGTTGGTGAAGTAGATGCCGAGGTCCAAAAACTCTTAGACGTAACCGAGGAATCTCTGTATCAAGGTATCGCTCAAGCTAATGTTGGTAATCGGCTCAGTGACATCTCACATGCGGTTCAATCTTATGCTGAAAAATATGGCTATGGTGTAGTTCGTGATTTTGTCGGCCATGGCATAGGCCGCAATATGCATGAAGATCCCCAAATACCGAACTATGGAAGTCCCGGCCGCGGCCCACAGTTGAAATCCGGTATGACTCTTGCTATTGAACCGATGATTAACATGGGAACACATGAGGTAAAAACGCTTAATGACGGGTGGACGGTGGTGACTGCCGATAAAAAGCAGTCAGCTCACTTTGAGCATACTATCGTAATCACTCCGGAAGGGCCGGAAATACTAACCAAGTTATAGGGGGCGGGTTGCGTGCCGGTAGATGGTGTAAGTTTAGGCCAGGTGGTACGTACTAATGCCGGGCGAGATAAAGGAAGTATTTATCTTGTCGTGGGTATTAAAGTCCCTAATGGAGTTTGGGTAGCTAATGGAAGAAATCGTAGCATAACCAAACCAAAACTAAAAAATGTCCGGCATATCAGTGTCCTGGCGTTAATTGACAAAGGTGTCGCAGCAAAAATTGCAAGCGAGGTACAAGTAACCGATGAGGAAATTCGTCAAAGTATTAAAGCTTGCGTGTACACCGGAGAGTAGTGAGATGCGGACGAGGAGGGAGTCTCATGTCCAAACAAGATGTAATTGAAGTAGAAGGCATCGTTATTGAGGCGTTGCCCAACGCAATGTTTCAAGTTAAACTAGATAACGGGCATGTTGTAATGGCGCATATTTCCGGTAAGATCCGGATGCATTTTATCAGGATTTTACCTGGAGACAAAGTGCTTATCGAACTGACGCCTTACGATTTGAAACGCGGTCGTATTACTTACCGTTATAAATAGCGGAGTCGCGGGATTTAAGGAGGTTTAAGTATGAAGGTTAGACCATCGGTCAAGCCCATCTGCGAAAAATGCAAAGTTATTAAACGTCATGGTAACGTGATGGTGATTTGCGAGAATCCAAAACATAAACAGAAACAAGGTTAGGAGGTGGATGCTGAATGGCACGTATTGCCGGAGTAGATTTGCCGCGCGATAAACGGGTTGAAATCGCATTAACATATATATTTGGTATTGGCCTGACTCTTTCAAAAGGAATTTTGGCTGCTACTGGCGTTAATCCGGATACGCGAGTCCGTGATCTTACTGAGGAAGAAATTTCTAAACTCAGAGAGAACATTGATAAAAATCACAAAGTGGAAGGCGACCTTCGTCGGGAAGAATCACTTAATATCAAACGTTTGATTGAAATTGGTTCTTATCGTGGAAAACGTCACCGGATGGGGTTACCTGTCCGTGGTCAGAAGACTAAAACTAATGCCCGTACTCGTAAAGGACCGAAGAAAACGGTCGGCGCGAAACGGAAGAAGTAGGGAGGGATAAAGCTTGGCAACAAAGAAAGCGGTTAGACCCAAACGTCGCGAACGTAAAAATGTCGAGTCTGGGGTAGCTCATATTCGTTCAACATTTAATAATACAATTGTTACAATTACGGATTCTCAAGGAAACGCTATTTCCTGGGCTAGTGCCGGCGGTATGGGCTTTAAAGGATCGCGTAAAAGCACTCCTTTTGCAGCTCAGATGGCTGCTGAGCAAGCTGCTCGTGCTGCAATGGAACATGGCATGAAACAAATCGAAGTATTTGTTAAAGGCCCTGGAGCAGGACGTGAAGCTGCAATTCGGTCGCTGCAAGCTGCTGGATTAGAAGTAAATCTTATTAAGGACGTTACGCCTATTCCGCACAACGGCTGCCGTCCGCCTAAACGTAGAAGAGTATAAAGATTTCGGGAGGTGTTAGACGAGAATGGCAAGATATGTAGGTTCGGTTTGTCGACAATGTCGCCGCGAGGGTGCAAAATTGTACCTCAAAGGCGATAGATGTTACAGCGATAAGTGTTCCTTCTCCCGCCGTAGTTACGCTCCGGGACAACAAGGACAAAAACAAGCTCGTAAGAAGGTTTCTGAATACGGAATCCAGCTTCGGGAAAAACAAAAAGCACGTCGTATTTATGGCGTCCTTGAACGTCAATTTAGTGCGTATTTTGAAAAAGCTGATCGTCAAAAAGGCATCACAGGTGAAAACTTGCTTGTAACGCTTGAAAGAAGATTAGATAATGTTGTATTCCGCCTAGGATTTGCAGCAAGCCGCACTCAAGCAAGACAATTAGTACGTCATGGTCATTTTATGGTTGATGGTCACCGTGTCGACATTCCGTCGTATCAGGTGAAACCAGGAAATGTAATTCAGGTAAGAGAAAGTAGTAAAGAGTCCCCGCTCTTGAAAGAGGCGATTGAAGCCCTTGCTACTAAAACAGTTCCAGCATGGTTGGAATTGTCAGCGCAGGACGCTAATGGTAAAGTGGTACGGTTTCCTGCCCGGGAGGAAATTGATGTTCCGATTCAAGAACACTTCATTGTTGAATTGTACTCCCGCTAATCTACCCTCAACAATGGAAATGGCGTAACTTTTTAGCTTGCGCAAAGAGGAGGGTTTTTTCCGGATGATCGAGATCGAAAAACCGAAAATCGAAATAGTGGAAATTAGTGAAGACAACCGTTACGGCAAGTTTATATGCGAGCCTTTAGAACGGGGTTATGGTATTACTCTAGGCAACAGCTTGCGACGCATACTATTGTCGTCGCTGCCTGGTGCTGCTGTTACTTCGGTCAAAATTGAAGGTGTGCTCCATGAATTTTCTACTATTCCCGGTGTTCGGGAAGACGTCACCGATATTATTTTGAACATAAAGGAACTCTATCTTAACCTCTATGGTGACGAGTCTAAGATGGTGCGGATAGAAGCTAGTGGCGAAGGCGAAGTTACTGCCGCCGACATCATTAGTGATCCTGATGTGGAAGTACTTAATCCAGAATTGCATATTGCTACGTTGGATGCTGGTACTACCCTAAAAATGGAACTGATGGTTGAACGCGGTCGGGGCTATGTCGCTGCCGACAAGAACAAAAAGCCTGATCATGTCATTGGTATTATTCCAATTGACTCGATATTTTCGCCGATTTCACGGGTCAACTATAGTGTAACCGATACCCGTGTCGGTAATGTTACTGATTATGATAAACTTACACTTGAAGTGTGGACCAACGGCAGTATTCGTCCAGAAGAAGCTGTTAGTAAAGCGGCAAGTGTTTTGGTAGCTCATTTGAAGTTGTTCCAAAACATGGCTGGAAACGTATTTGAAGATGAAACCACGGATGGCACCTTTGCTGAAGTTGTTGAAGAGGAAGGCGCAAAATCGATGGAAATGACCATCGAGGACCTGGAATTATCTGTTCGCTCATATAACTGCTTAAAGCGAGCTGGCATTAATACTGTAGCTGAGCTAGTTCAGAAAAGTGAAGATGATATGATGAAGGTGCGCAACTTAGGCCGAAAATCTCTTGATGAAGTCAGAAAGAAGATTGAGGAACTTGGGTTGGCACTATCTGAAAACGAGGAATAAGAGGGGAGGGTAATTAGATGTTTTACCGCAAATTGGGCCGCGATAGCAGTGCCCGTAAGGCATTATTTCGCAGTTTGTTGACCTCCTTCTTTGCACTGGGGCGTATTGAGACAACCGAGGCAAAGGCTAAGGAAGTCAGCAAATTAGCCGCAAAAATGATTACATTGGCCAAGCGGGGCGATTTACATGCGCGTCGGCAGGTACTTGCGTATATCATGGACGAGAAGGTAACAACAGCGCTATTTGATCAAATAGCAGCTAAATATGCTGACCGTCAAGGTGGCTATACCAGAATAATGAAATTAGGACCTCGACGTGGCGATGCTGCGCCAATGGTAATTCTGGAGCTGGTTTAGTTTTGACCCAGGTGGCAAAGACAGAATATCTGCGGGTCGCCTGGTTTTCATTTATATTGTTATCAGTCAGGGGCGGCCTAAAGGTCGCCCCATCCTGCTATAGGACCTTTTAAGGCACATAAAGAACGAATAGTTGTTTAAATGGTCATGGCTGAAGGAGTCATAAATGGAAGAATTAATAAAAACAGTAAATTTGGGGCATAGCTACCGTGGCCCTGAAGGTGACATGGTAACGGCTCTTGAAAATATTAATCTTACCATTCATAATGGTGAATTTGTAGCCATTATTGGGACTAATGGATCAGGTAAATCAACATTAGCCAAGCACTTTAACGCTTTATTGTTGCCAACAAGTGGTAAGTGCTTGGTTAATGGTTATCAAACTGATGAAGTTAGTAACTTGTGGGCAATTCGCCAGACGGTAGGAATGGTTTTTCAGAATCCGGATAATCAACTAGTCGCCGCAGTAGTAGAAGAGGATGTTGCTTTTGGTCCGGAGAACTTAGGAATTGAGCCATGTGAAATAGTCAGGCGGGTTGATGAAGCTTTAAAATTAGTTGGTATGAGTGAATATCGGTTGCATTCGCCACATCGTTTAAGCGGCGGACAAAAGCAACGAGTGGCAATAGCCGGGATGCTGGCGATGAACCCAAAATGTTTGGTATTGGACGAGCCGACTGCAATGCTTGATCCGGTAGGAAGGCATGAAGTGGTAGAGACGGTCAAAAGCCTAAATAAGAAAGGCATGACTATTATCTATATTACTCATGCGATGGAAGAGGCAGTAAACGCTGATCGCGTAGTAGTCGTTGACCGCGGTAAACTGGCCTTTCAAGGTACCCCAGTGGAGGTATTTAGTCAAGTAAAACGCCTCAAAAACATAGGTTTAGACGTGCCAACTGCAGCTGATGTTGCGTGGCGGCTGAAACTAAAAGGCTTGGTTTTGCCGGAGACGATTATTACCAATAAAGAACTGGCGGTGGCCTTATGTCCATAACATTTAATGACGTTAGTCATATATATATGCCTGGCACACCGTTTGAACAAACTGCGCTTAAAAAAATAAACCTTGAGATTAAACAAGGACAATTTGTGGGAATCATAGGTCATACCGGTTCAGGAAAATCGACTTTGGTTCAGCATATGAATGGAATATTGAAACCAACTCAAGGGGCCGTAACCGTTGAAGGAATAGATGTTAATGCTAAGGGAATGTCAGCCCGTGATGCAAAACAAAAAGTAGGAATGGTTTTTCAATATCCTGAGCACCAGCTATTTGAAGAAACAATCTTTGAGGACATTGCCTTTGGTCCGCGTAACCTTGGACTGGACGAGAAAGAAATTGAGCGGAGAGTAAAGACGGCATTAGAATTCGTTGGTTTAGACTTTAAAACATTTAGCAAGCGATCACCGTTTCAATTAAGCGGTGGACAAATGCGCCGGGTGGCAATTGCTGGAGTTATAGCCCTTGAACCTAAATATCTAATTTTGGACGAGCCGTCAGCGGGTCTAGATCCTCGCGGGCGTGAAGAAATACTAGAACAGATTTCTGAATTGCACAAAACAACGGGAGTTACTGTCATAATGGTATCTCATAGCATGGAAGAAGTAGCAAAACTAGCTGATCGTCTAGTAGTGATGTATAATGGCCAAGTCAAGTTGGATGGCTCACCAAGAGAAGTTTTCCGGCATGGCCGGGAGGAACTGTCTCGCGCGGGGGTTGACGTTCCAAGTGTATGTACTCTTTTAGCTGAAATAGCGAAAAGAGGGCTGACTGTTGATGGCTTACCACTGACGCCCGAAGAAGCTGCTGAGGCTATTTGGACGGTAAAAGGGAGGCATAGTTAGTGCTAACTGATATTACACTTGGACAGTATTTTCCGGGTGATTCATTATTGCATCGACTGGATCCTCGTACAAAAATTTTGGCTACTTTGCTATTTTTTTGCGGAATATTTCTAGCGGATGGTTATACTTCATATTTTATTCTTATTGCGTTTACGGTAATCTTAGTTGGCAGTGCTGATATACCGGCAAAACTTTTGGCCCGGTCGTTAAAACCTTTATGGTTGCTTATCATTTTAACAGTTGGTGTGCACATTTTTTCAACACCGGGGACAGTAGTCTTTAGTATAGGTCCGCTAGTAGCAACGATAGAGGGAATACGGCAAGCCAGTTTTATGACCGTTCGGCTAGTACTCTTAATTCTTGTGGCTTCGTTGTTGACGCTGACTACTTCACCCATAGTTTTAACAGATGGTATAGAACATCTATTAAGTCCATTTCGACGAATTGGTCTGCCAGCCCACGAATTGGCAATGATGATGACAATTGCGCTGCGGTTTATTCCTACTTTACTTGAAGAAACAGACCGTATAATGAAAGCCCAGACGGCGCGGGGGGCGGATTTTGCTAATGGCAACATCTTGCGGCGGATAAAAAACATGGTGCCGTTATTGGTACCACTATTCATCAGTGCATTTCGCCGGGCCGATGAATTGGCGGTGGCCATGGAAGCGCGTTGTTATCGTGGCGGCGAAAATCGTACACGAATGAAAGAACTACAGTATTCTTATCGGGATGCGATAGCTTTTCTGGCTATAACTGTTTTATTAGTATTGTTGGGTGGGCTAAGATGGATCGCACACTAAAATTAACCGTGGCCTATGATGGTACCAACTACCATGGCTTTCAGCGACAATCTAATGCGTTGGCAATCCAAGAAGTATTAGAAAAACGTCTGCCAAAAGTCTTTGGGCATTCGATAAAAATTAACGGTGCGGCTCGGACTGATTCGGGGGTTCACGCGTATGGTCAAGTCATTACATTTTCCACTACTGGCCTAATTCCGGCGGATAAGATTCCACAAGCCACGAAAACTATATTGCCTGATGATATTGTCATTACTAGGGCCGAGGAAGTAGCGAGTGATTTTCATGCCAGATTTTCCGCCAAAAGCAAAATCTATATTTATCGGCTACATGTCAGTGAATTGCCGAATCCATTTCAACGAAACTATACGTGGCATATGAGGAAAAAACCAAATGTTCTTGATATGCATCAGGCGATACAGGTAATAATCGGTGAACATGATTTTTCAACTTTCCGAGCAGCCGGTGGTGCACCGATAAATCCGGTACGAACAATGTTAAACGCGGCATGTTTCCAAGATAATGAAATAGTTGAAGTAATGATTCATGGTACAGGATTTCTCTATCATATGGTTCGTAATATAGTGGGAACACTAGTTAACGTAGGTTGGGGACGGATTACTGTTTTAGAATTTGAAAAAATTTTGGCAGGACGGAATCGGGCACTTGCCGGAATAACGGCCCCCCCTCAAGGACTGTATTTAAAAGAGGTTTTTTATTAGAATAGAAAAATTTTGTTAATTTCCCCTTAAAAAAATTGTGAAAGACAAGGTAAAAACCTTGACATTGACAACTCTTTTTTATACAATATCTTCGTGAGAATTTGCCATGTTTTCCATTAGCCCCGGAATACAAGGTCAAATAATATTACTGGATCAACGTTTGCAACAAGGAGGGATATCGCATGAAAACAACATTTATGGCTAATATTGCCAATGTTGAACGTAAATGGTATGTCGTTGACGCAGAAGGCAAAACTCTTGGTAGACTTGCTGCTGAAGTTGCTAAAGTTCTGCGTGGTAAACATAAACCTACTTATACTCCTCATGTGGACACCGGCGATCATGTAATTATCATTAACGCCGCTAAAGTGCACTTGACAGGTAAAAAATTGGTACAAAAGACTTACTTCCGTCATTCCGGATATCCGGGTGGTACGACATTTACTACTGCTGGTAAAATGCTTGCTGAAAGACCGGAACGGGTGTTGGAACTGGCTGTTAAAGGCATGTTGCCGAAAAACAGTCTTGGTCGCCAAATGTATCGTAAGCTGAAAGTATATAGTGGAGCAACTCATCCGCATACTGCTCAGCAACCAGAAATTCTCGAAGTTAACGTACGGTAATTACCGGAAGGAGGAACATGAATATGGCATTGGTTAACTACTACGGCACAGGCCGCAGAAAGACCTCGGTTGCCAGAGTTCGTCTGGTTCCGGGCGAGGGCAACATCATTGTCAACGATCGCCCTCTGGACAAGTACTTTGGTTTAAAAACGTTGGAGCTTATTGTAAAACAACCTCTCAACGTTACCGATACACTTGGCAAATATGATGTTTTGGCAAAAGTTGAAGGCGGCGGTCCTACCGGACAGGCAGGCGCGGTTCGTCATGGCATTGCTCGGGCACTTTTAAGGGTTGACGCTGAATTCCGTCCTGGTCTAAAAAAAGCGGGTCTTCTTACTCGTGATCCGCGCGAAAAAGAACGTCGGAAATACGGTCTCAAGAAAGCCCGTAAAGCATCGCAGTTCTCAAAACGTTAGGAATACCAACAGACATTCGGATTTATTTCCGGATGTCTGTATTTTTTTAGAAAAGAACCCATTTAAAACATTTGTTTTAAACGGGTTCTTAGTATTTCGTTACTTGGCAAAGTGGAGGTGCGCTGTTTTGGCTTCCTCAGCGGCTGTAGGACCGATATAACCGTACTTAACCAAGACGGATAGAACTATCGCTTGGCGCTGCTTGGCGGCGCTGTAGTCAACATAGGGTGAGTACAGTGACGGGGCATTGGGGAGACCAGCAAGAAGTGAGCTTTCAGCCAGGTTTAGCTGAGCCGGCGTTTTGCCAAAATAAATGTCGGCTGCGTCAGCAATCCCGGTGGCCCCTGAGCCAAAATAAATAGTATTAAGGTAAAGCTCAAGAATTTCCTCTTTAGAGTAACGTGCCTCCATATCAATAGCCAAAACTACTTCCTCAATTTTTCTTACCCAAGTTCGTTCATGGGTAAGAAAAAGATTCTTGACTAATTGCTGTGTGATTGTACTGCCACCCTCTTGTAATTCCCCGCTTTGGATATTAACCAGTGTCGCTCGGATAATACCTTCAATGTCAAACCCATAATGGCGGTAAAACCGATTATCTTCTACTGCAATTATCGATTGCTGTAATGAAAGAGGAATGTCTTTCATTTGAGTGTAATTAAGTTTACTTACTTTGCTATGTACCTCTTCTTTTAAGGCAATGACCCGATACAGGCGGTGGAAAAGCGTTGCATTATCAAAACTTATTGCTGGTTTTGTAATTGAAACTGGCGTAACGTTATTGCCGTTGGCCCAATAGAAAGCGATGAAGAAAATAATTATTAGAACAAGCCAAATCTTGCCCAGCCGCATAGTAACCTCCTGAATAATAATAGGACACTATAACTATTTTACTCTATGGTCAATTAAATGACTAGATAAGTAGTGACTATTTACGACATAACTGCATAATGTCCGGCATATGGTTGTTGTGAAAACAGCTAGGGGGATATAAAAATGCGGATAAAGAATCTTAGAGGGAAAAGCGTAAGAATAGTTGTAGCTATTAGTCTAATCGCAGTGGTCATTACTCAGTTATGGTCGCAAAACATCCCAAATTTAAAAGATATTGAAGCTGCTGATTTGTCGATACTGTCAGGCCGGATAATTGTTCTTGATCCGGGTCATGGCGGAATTGATAGCGGAGCACAAGGTAATGGATTTTTGGAGAAAGACATAACATTGGCCTTGGCAATAAAGATTGGCAAAATACTAGAAAATAATGGCGCGACTGTTATATTTACGAGAGACAGTGATATAGATTATTATACGAGGGGGAAAGGTGGTAAGCGCAAAGATCTATTAAAACGAGTCGAGATAATTAATAATTCAGGAGCAGAGGCTTTTGTCAGTATACATACTAATGCTATTCGTGGCAAAGAGTGGTTTGGTGCCGAGGTGTACTATAACCCAAAACTTGCTGAAAACCAAGAACTGGGTGAAACCATGCAACAATCTTTAAAAAATTTTTCGCCAGGTAATAAACGTCAATCTAGAAAGGATTTAAATATCCTGGTGTTGAAGAACTCTAACTTGCCGGGGGTATTAGTTGAGGCAGGATTTTTGACCAATTCGCATGAAGCGAATCTATTAGCTGATGATGGCTACCAAACCCAAATGGCTGAACATATTGTCAAAGCACTTGCGTATCATTTTTGCCACAGTGTGGCAAGATAACTGCTGAGAGGAGTGATTAAGTGAAACACTTGGTGGCTTGTGCGCTGTTGCCGCATCCGCCAATTATGGTGCCTGAAGTCGGAAAAAACGATTGTAAAAAAGTTCAAGCGACTATCGTAGCGACCCAGCAAGTAGCACAAGCCGTGAAAGATGCAAAAGCTCAGACTGTAGTTTTAATGTCGCCGCATGGACCGGTATTTAAGGATGCAATAGGATTGAGTGTATATCCACGGCTTAAAGGAAACTTTGCTGCTTTTGGAGCACCAGATGTGGTATTGGGTTATGAAACTGACAGACAGTTACTAAAACAGATTCTACATAAGGCTGAGCGGTTAGGCGTAAATGTTATAGAAATAACCGATGAAGTAGCTAAAACGTACCGTTTTGCCCTTGAACTTGATCATGGGGCAATGGTACCGTTGTATTACTTACAACAGGCTGGTTTTCGAGGACAGCTGGTTCATATATCTGTTGGCATGTTGCCGTATGAAGAAATGTATACCTTTGGTAAAGCTGTACAAGCAGCTATAGGGTTAGTTAACAAAAAGGTTGCGGTGATTGCCTCCGGGGATCTTTCGCATCGGCTGGCACCAAATGCTCCGGCAGGCTATAGTCCACGGGGAGCCGAATTTGACCGGCTGCTTTTAGAAAAATTGGCCTCATTAGACACTAAAGGTGTCATAAATATTGATAAAAAATTAGTGGCGGAAGCCGGAGAATGTGGATTAAGACCAACCGTATTTTTAATGGGCGTTATGGGAGAGCTAAAGGTTGATACCAAAGTGCTTTCTTATGAAGGGCCATTTGGGGTTGGGTACGGGGTAGTACTGTGCACAATGAAAAAGGATGATGACAGTGCAAAATGAAAGTATACCGGTAGCACTTGCCAGAGAAAGTCTGGAATACTACCTGGCAAAAGGCGAACTTTTGTCAGCTGCGGCTGTGGATGATGCGGTACTTACACCTCCAGCCGGAGTGTTCGTTTCCTTAAAAAAACAGGGGCGTCTGCGTGGCTGCATTGGTACGATCCAGCCAACTCAGGCAACAACAGCGAAAGAAATTATTCAAAATGCAGTTAACGCTGCGACTAGCGATCCGCGATTTAGTCCGGTAAAGCGAGATGAGATAGACGGGTTAACTATTTGGGTGGACATTTTAGGACAGCCGGAACGGATAGATTCGGTTGAAGAACTTAACCCCAAAGACTATGGAGTAATTGTGCGGTGTGGTCGGCGTTCGGGACTGTTGCTACCGGATTTAGAAGGCGTGGATAGTGTGGAAGAACAAGTGGCAATAGCCAGACAAAAGGCCGGAATTGGCCAGGATGAAAAGATAGAACTATATCGTTTTATAGTTACAAGGTATAAATAGAGGTGGCATCGTTGCAGCAGGCGGCTTATTTTAGACAACATGAACAGTGTGGTGTAGTCTGTCAACTTTGTCCCCGGGAATGTATAATTAATGAAGGGAAAAACGGGTTTTGTCGGGTTCGTTCCAATACGGCGGGAGTGCTTTATGCAAATAATTATGGTTCCTGTACGGCCTGTTCGTTAGATCCAATAGAGAAAAAGCCACTATATCATTTTTATCCGGGAAGTTATATTTTGTCGTTGGGTAGTTGGGGATGCAACTTTACATGTCAATTTTGCCAAAATTGGCATATAGCTCAGAAAACACCGGAAACAGTTGAAATGTCGCCACGCGAGGCAACCAGTAAAGCGGTAAAAGCGACTAAGATTGATAACCGTAATATTGGCTTAGCATATACTTATTCTGAGCCAAGTGTATGGTATGAATATGTGTTAGCTACTGCTAAACTTCTAAAGGCAGAAGGACTGAAAAATGTATTGATAACCAACGGCTTTATTAATAAAGAGCCGCTACTAGAATTACTGCCATTTATTGATGCTGTAAACATTGATGTTAAAGCCTTTAATGATGACTATTACCGCAACATTTGCGGTGGACAGTTAAGCGATGTAAAAAAGACCGTTGAACTTGCAATAAACTTAGCTCATGTTGAAGTAACCTGTCTGGTAGTACCTGGAGGTAATGATGATCTGGAAGAACTAGCGGCGCTGACGAAATGGTTGGCTGAACTTAATAAGGATATACCGCTGCACTTTTCCCGTTACTTCCCCAACTATAAAATGACCAATCCGCCGACTCCAGTAACTACGTTAGAGGCGGCTTATCGGGTTGCACGCCAGAAATTAAACTACGTCTATTTGGGAAATGTCGAAGGTAATGGGAATACTTATTGTCCTGGATGTGGCAAATTAGTAATTGATCGGCAATGCTTGCGTAGCTATTTGACCGAAGAAAATCAATGTTCTGGCTGTGGGAAAAATATTAAACTTGCCGGAAAACCAGTATTTAAATAATAATTTAAATTACTATGAAAATGGAGGTTGCCATTAGGCGAACTTCTTTTTTTTACAAGTTCACAGAGTAGCAAAATAAAACAAAGAAAAAACTAGAATGAGCTGGAAATAAGGACACAAAAACCAAGCTGTGAAGAAAATAACTTACAATATTATCATTGAATTTTTATACAACAAGATGTATAATTATAAAAAAAGAAAAATAAGGAGGCTGGAAAATGAAGGTAAGTATTATTGGGGCAACAGGCTATACTGGAGAAGAACTGCTTCGCATTTTAGCGGCCCATCCGGCTGTAGAAATAGTGTATATTACTTCGGAAAATCAAACTGGTCAAAATATAAATCAGGTATATCCACATTTTAAACATGTACATAATAAGACTCTAGTTAGTATGAGCCAAATAGAAGAGATTGCTCAAGCTAGTGATGTGGTATTTCTAGGTTTACCTCATGGGCATGCTATGGCTGCCGGGAAAAAGCTATTAGCAGCAGGCACTAAGGTCATTGACCTAGGTGCCGACTATCGGTTCTCGGATATAGAGGTATATCAAAAATGGTATAAAGTTCAACATATTCATGCGGATGCGCCATCAGTTTACGGTTTGCCGGAGCTTTACCGCAGTAAGATAAAAGATGCCAGTATTATTGGTAACCCTGGTTGTTACACTACTGCAAGCATTTTGGCATTGGCGCCGTTAGTGAAGTATCAGCTTATTGATCTTAATAGTATTGTTATTGATGCCAAGTCGGGAGTATCTGGTGCTGGGCGGGGCTTAAACTTAACTAACCATTTTACCGAGACGTTTGAAAACGTACGGGCATACAATATTGGTGGACATCGCCATACTCCGGAGATTGAAGAACAGTTAACTAAGCAGGCTGGAGTCGAAGTGGTGGTTACTTTTACCCCCCACCTTATTCCGATGGCGCGAGGCATACTGAGCACTTGTTACGGTAACCTTAAACCGGATGTAACAGCTGTTGATGTTAATCAAGCTTATGAGAATATGTATGGAAATGAATATTTTATTCGACTATTAGGACTTGGGGGTTACCCTGCTACCAAAAACACTCGTGGTTCTAACTTCTGTGATCTGGGTTGGCACCTTGACAGTAGGACCGGGCGGGTAGTGGCTGTAGCCGCAATTGATAATCTAGTAAAAGGCGCAGCTGGGCAGGCAGTGCAAAATCTCAATATCATATTTGGATTAGATGAAAAAACCGGATTGGGTCAAGTTCCTCTTTACCCATGACGCCCAACCGAGTTTGAAAAGTATATTTAGTGGAGGGAATAGTATGAGTAAAAATATTACTGGTGGTATTTGTGCCCCACAAGGGTTTAAAGCGGCTGGTGTTAAAGCTGGAATTAAAAAAAGTGGGAAAGAGGATGTATCCATAATTTATAGCGAAGTACCTGCGGCTGTGGCTGCGATGTTTACCACTAATGCCATGGCTGCGGCACCGGTTATTGTATCGCGTCAAGCGGTTCAGAATGGAACGATACAAGCTGTAGCCGTAAATTCAGGCTGTGCGAATGCTTCTACTGGAGAGCAAGGTCTTATTGATGCCAAGACAATGGCTGAAGTTGCGGCAACGGCATTAGGAATTGCCAAAGATGAAGTCATAGTGGCGTCCACTGGCATTATCGGAGTAAATCTTCCGATGGATAAAGTAACAGCTGGTATAAAAAAAGCGGCAGGTGAACTATCCAAAGATGGTTATGCTAAAGCTTTAAAAGGTATTATGACTACTGATACCTTTGAAAAAGAATGTGCCTATGAATTTGAATTGAACGGAAAAGCTGTACGCATTGCCGGCATTGCCAAAGGTGCTGGAATGATACATCCTAATATGGCGACAATGCTTTGCTTTATTACTACGGATGCGGCTATTAGCCCGGCAGTGTTGAAAGAAGCACTTAATGAAGCAGTTAACTTGTCCTTTCATATGATTACCGTTGATGGTGACACCAGCACTAACGATATGATTAGTGTGCTGGCTAATGGGAAGGCAGGAAACAAGCTAATTGATGCCAAAGCCAGTTCTGACTATCAAAAATTTGTGGCTATGCTAAAACAAGTATGTATTCATTTGGCTAAACAAGTGGTGCAAGATGGCGAAGGAGCTACGAAATTCCTTGAAATCACAGTAAGGGGAGCGACTGATTTTGCGGATGCCAAGGTTGTAGCTATGGCTGTAGCTAAATCACCGTTGGTTAAAACGGCATTTTTTGGTCAGGACCCTAATTGGGGCCGAATTTTATGCGCTGTCGGCTACTCAGGAGCCAAGGTTGACCAAACCAATACAACGTTAGCGCTTGGCGGTATTACTATTGTCAAGGGCGGTGTTGACAGTAAACCCGATATTCATGCTCTTAATAAAGTAATGGGTGAGCGGGAGATAAAAGTGGAAATTGAACTTGGTCAGGGTACGGCTGAAGCCACCGTCTGGACTTGCGATTTTTCTTATGAATATGTAAAAATCAACGCCGACTATAGCACCTGATTGTGGTTGTGAGGAGAGACAAGTTATGTTGAAGACAGTAGAAAAAGCTACCGTGCTAATTGAAGCATTGCCATACATCCAGAAGTTTGTGGGAAAAACAGTAGTTATCAAGTATGGTGGCAATGCAATGGTAAATGATGAACTAAAGCGAAGTGTTATTCAGGACATTATCCTGATGAAATATATTGGCCTTCGTCCCGTGGTGGTACATGGCGGTGGGCCGGAAATAACCGCTATGCTAAAAAAAATGGGAAAGCAGTCTACATTTGTAAGCGGTCTTCGAGTTACTGATGCTGAAACTGTAGCGGTGGCTGAAATGGTGTTAATAGGTAAAGTCAACACTGAAATAGTAGGACTGTTAAATCAGTATGGTGCCACAGCAGTTGGCATCCATGGCAAAGATGCCGGCTTGCTAAATGCTACTAAACATTTGGCTAAAGTTCACGATGATGGTGAGCTTAAAGAAGTTGATATTGGTTTTGTCGGTGATGTCGTGAAAATTAATCCTGACATTTTATACACCCTTATAAATAACGATTATATTCCGGTTATTGCTCCAATTGGAGTAGGCGAAGCCGGAGAAAGCTATAACATTAATGCTGATTATGTAGCCGGTGAGGTGGCGGGAGCACTTGGGGCAGAGAAACTGGTGCTGTTGACTGATGTAGAGGGAATTTATCGCGATTATAATGATAAAAGTACCTTTATTTCCACCCTGACTTTCGCTGAAGCGCAGAACATGATTGAAGAAGGCAGTATTGATGGGGGGATGATTCCCAAAGTCGAAGCATGCATTCGGGCATTAGCCAGCGGAGCGGCGAAGACACATATTGTGGATGGTCGTCAGCCGCATTCGCTATTGTTGGAAATATTTACGGATACTGGTATTGGTACTGAAGTTGTAAAGGAGAGAGGAAAAGAAAATGGATGCTAAACAAGTGATGGACACGGATAAACAACATTATATGCCGGTATTCGCTCGCTATCCCCTGGTGCTGACTCACGGGGAGGGACCCTATGTTTATGATGCCAATGGCAAAAAATACTTAGATTTTTTGGCAGGCATTGCGGTAAATATTGTCGGTCATGCTAATGCTAAATTGGTGGCGGCGATAAGTGAACAGGCGGGCAAACTCATTCATGTTTCTAACCTGTATCATACTTTTCCTCAGACTAAGCTGGTCAAATCGTTGGTCGATCTTAGTGGCCTTGATCGGGTTTTTCTGGCCAATAGCGGTGCTGAGGCCAATGAAGGAGCCATTAAACTGGCGCGTAAATACGGTAAAACATTAAGTGCGGATCGAATTGAAATTATAACTGCTGAAAATTGTTTTCATGGTAGAACGTTGGCTACTTTAACAGCCACAGCTCAGCCTAAATATCATCATGGCTATGAACCTTTGCCGCAAGGCTTTAAATATATTCCGTACAACGATTTATCGGCGTTAGATAAAGCGGTAACGGACAAGACCTGTGCCGTACTCCTGGAACCTATTCAAGGTGAAGGGGGAGTTAATATCCCAGATGCTGATTATTTAGAAAAGGCCCAGCAAATTTGTCACTCGCGCGGGGCACTCTTAATTCTTGATGAAATTCAGACTGGCATGGCCCGTACGGGTAAAATGTTTGCTTTCCAACATACCAAGGCTAAACCAGATATTATAACAATGGCTAAGGCGTTGGGCGGCGGAGTCCCAATCGGCGCATTTTTAGCAACCGAAAAAGTTGCCGCGGCTTTTGCTCAAGGTGATCATGGCACTACTTTTGGTGGTAACGCACTGGCTGCTGCGGCAGCTAATACCATACTCGAAATAATTGCTGAAGAACATCTTATGGATAATGCTCAGACTATTGGTGAATACATGGCGAAGATGTTAAGCGAGTTAAAAGTCAAGTATCCTGAAACTATCGCGGTAGTTCGCGGGCAAGGTTTAATAATTGGTATGCAACTAAATGTACCAGGCAAGGAAATTGTAAATGCTTGTTTGGAACAGGGGGTTATCATTAATTGTACCGCCGGCAATGTGTTGCGGTTTGTGCCGCCGCTTAATATTAGCAAAACTCATGTTGACGAAGTAGTAGCTGTTCTTGACGGAGTTTTGAAAAAATTGTATAAATAAAGATTTATTTAGATAAAGACCAATAGGTAAGATTTTTTGGGGGTTTTATGGGTGAAGGGAAAAGATTTATTATCCATTGAGCAGCTTTCGGTGGAGGAAATATATAAGATTTTTAGCGTAGCTAAAGATTTAAAGGCTAAAACCAAACGGGGCGAACAACATCATCTGTTGGCCGGTAAAACGCTAGGAATGATTTTTCAGAAAGCCTCGACTCGTACCAGGGTGTCCTTTGAAGTAGGAATGTGGCAACTTGGTGGGCAGGGATTGTTTTTAGGGGCCAGTGACATGCAGATTGGTCGAGGCGAACCAATAAAAGACACGGCTAGAGTCTTGTCGCGTTATTTAGACGCAATAATGATTAGGACGTATTCCCAAGCTGAGGTGGAAGAGCTTGCTGAATATGCAGATATTCCAATAATAAATGGTTTAACGGATTTGCTACATCCTTGTCAGGTACTAGCGGATCTCTTTACGACACTTGAGTATAAAGGCGATCTAAAAGGAAGAAAACTAGCCTATATCGGCGATGGTAATAATATGGCTAATACCCTAATTCAGGCTTGTGCCAAGATTGGAATGGACATTGCGGTGGCCACTCCACCAGGCTATGAACCTGATGCTGGAATTGTTGGCAAATCGCTGGCTGCTGCTGCTGCCAGCGGCAGTAATGTCACGTTAAGTAATCGTGTATCGACGGCGGTTAGCGAAGCCGATGTTATATATACCGATGTTTGGGCTAGTATGGGTCAAGAAAGTGAACAGATCAAAAGACAGAAAGATTTTGCAGGATTTCAGGTTAATAGTGGTATAATGAAACTAGCGAAACCTGATGCTATAGTTATGCACTGCTTGCCGGCGCATCGGGGTGAAGAGATTACCAACGAAATTCTGGAAGGTCCGCAGTCAGTGGTATTTGACGAAGCTGAAAATCGGCTTCATGTCCAAAAAGCGATAATGGCCCTAATAATGGGTGGAATATAGGAGGAATTCTTAATGAGTGATATTAAAAAAGTAGTGCTAGCCTATTCCGGCGGCCTAGATACTTCTGTTATCATTCCGTGGTTGAAAGAAAACTATAATTGTGAAGTTATTGCAATGTGCGCCGATGTTGGTCAAGGTGAAGAATTGGAGCCTGTACATGATAAAGCGCTAAAATCTGGAGCCAGCAAAGTATATATTCAAGATTTGACAAAAGAATTTGTTGAGGAATACGTATGGTCAGTAGTCAAGGCCGGAGCTACCTATGAAGGGAAATACCTTTTAGGTACTTCGTTTGCCCGCCCGGTTATTGCGAAAGCGTTGGTGGAAATTGCTGAAAAAGAAGGTGCCGATGCCATTGCGCATGGTGCAACCGGTAAAGGCAATGATCAGGTAAGATTTGAACTGACAATTAAAGCTTTGGCTCCACATCTTAAAATAATCGCACCATGGCGGTTGTGGGATATTAAATCGCGGGAAGATGCTATTGACTATGCGGAAAAACATAATATCCCCGTGCCTGTTACCAAAAAACGCCCTTATAGCATGGATCGTAATATTTGGCATCTTAGCCATGAGGGCGCTGATCTGGAAGATCCATGGAATGCGCCTAAAGATGATGTGTACATGGTAACGAAGACTCCGGAACAAGCGCCGGATAAAGCTACATATGTAGAAGTTGAATTTGATAAAGGTATTCCGGTGGCTGTAGATGGCAAAAAGTTGAATGCTGTAGCTCTTTTGGAAAAACTCAATGAACTTGGTGCAGCCAACGGCATTGGTATTGTTGATATTGTGGAAAATAGGCTTGTAGGGATGAAATCCAGAGGCGTGTATGAAAATCCGGGCGGAGCGATTATCTACTTTGCTCATCGCGAATTGGAATATTTGACCTTAGATCGGGCTACTATGCACTTTAAAGAACAGATTGCGGTTCGTTATGCTGAACTGGTATATGACGGTATGTGGTTTTCACCTTTAAGAGAAGCGTTGGATGCTTTTGTCAATACCACTCAGGAAACGGTTAGCGGTATAGTACGTCTAAAACTGTATAAAGGGAATATCATCAGTGCTGGGACTAAATCTCCATATTCGTTGTACCACGAAGGCTTTGTCACTTTTGGCCGAGATGAAGTTTATAACCAAGAAGATGCCGAAGGCTTTATCAATTTATTCGGCTTGCCGCTGAAAATCAGGGCGTTGATGCAACAAGGGGTGAAAAAGTAATGAGTAAGTTATGGGGCGGTAGATTCGCGAAAAGTACTGATATAATGGTGGAGGAGTTTACCTCCTCCATTTCTTTTGATAATCGTCTATATAAAGAAGATATTGCAGGGAGTATTGCACATGCTAAAATGTTGGCTAAATGCGATATTATCGCCAGTGATGAAGCTGAACTTATCATTAATGGATTGAAAGGTATTCAGACTGACATTGAAGCTGGTAATTTTACATTTGAAATTGGACTGGAAGACATTCATATGAATATTGAAAAGCGTCTGACTGAACGCATTGGTCCGGTAGGTGGGAAGCTTCATACTGCTCGCAGCCGGAACGACCAGGTAGCGCTTGATACTCATATGTATGTGAAACGAGAATTGGTTAAAATCGGTGAGTTATTAGCTGATCTGGAACAGGCAATTCTTGAGACTGCCCAAAAAAACAAAGATGTAATAATGCCTGGATATACCCACCTCCAGCGGGCTCAGCCCATTCTATTTGCTCATCATATGTTGGCATATTTTTTTATGTTGATTCGAGATTTTGGGCGGCTTAAAGGTGTTTGGGAACGTGCCGACATTATGCCCTTAGGAGCTGGAGCATTGGCAGGGACAACATTTCCTATTGATCGACATTTTGTGGCTCAGGAACTTAACTTTGGTGCTGTCTACGATAATAGTCTTGATGCAGTGAGTGACCGTGATTATATTTTGGAATTTATGTCCTTTGCCTCGATATTGATGATGCATCTAAGTCGGTTGAGCGAAGAATTTATTCTGTGGTCGTCAGCTGAATTTCAGTTTATTGAATTGGATGACGCTCATTGCACCGGCTCTAGTATAATGCCGCAAAAGAAAAATCCTGATGTATCGGAATTAGTACGAGGTAAGACTGGCAGGGTTTATGGAAACCTGATGGCGCTCCTTACGGTAGCAAAGGGGTTGCCGTTAGCATATAATAAGGATTTACAAGAAGATAAAGAAGGATTATTTGATACTATTGATACGGTAAAATTCAGTCTGTCAATATATGCCGCGATGCTGAGAGGGATCAAAGTCAATAGTTCTAGAATGTTAAATACTTTGCGTCATGACTTTTCTAACGCTACGGATATGGCGGATTACCTGGTAAAACAAGGCTTGCCATTTAGACAAGCCCATGAAGTGGTAGGGAAAAGTGTGCGTTACTGTATCGAACAGGGAAAGACCCTTACAGATATGTCGATTGATGAATTTAAAACATTTTCTCCGCTATTTTCAGATGATATTCTTGAGGCAATAACTATCGAGACTTGTGTGGCCGCAAGAAACTCATATGGCGGTACGTCATCTGAACAAGTGGAATTGGCTATTGGACGGGGAAAAACAGAATTGAGCAATCAACATTCAGCACTTGACACTTATCGAAAAAATATACTATAATTCTTGCTAAGCTATTCCAAAATGACGCGTTTGCGCCAGGCGTTTAGTATTAAGGGGGGCTTAACGATGTCAGAAATTACAATTACTAGAACTACTAAACCGGGAAATCTTCCGGATGCGACTAAACTCGGCTTTGGCCATTGTTTTGCTGATCACATGTTTGTTATGGATTACGAAAAAGGAAAAGGCTGGCATAATTCCAGTATTGTTCCTTATGATGAATTTTGTATGTACCCATCGGCAATGGTTTTGCATTACGGTCAAGCAATATTCGAAGGAATGAAAGCCTTCCGTACAAAAAATAACGAAATTACTCTGTTTCGTCCGCAAGATTACCTTAGTAGATTTAATCGTTCGGCTGAAATATTGTGTATTCCGCAGATGGATACAAAGATGGTGCATGAGGCTCTTAAAACTCTTATCCAAATGGACAAAGCCTGGGTGCCAGACTGTTTCGGAACATCACTGTATATCCGGCCATTTGTAGTTGCTACCGATCCATATGTTGGGGTTAAAGTTTCAGATACCTATAAGCTGTATATTATTCTTTCGCCGTCGGGCGCTTATTATGCTAAGGGCTTTGATCCGGTAAGCATCAAAGTAGAGGACAAATTTGTCCGGGCTGTTCATGGTGGTCTTGGTGAAGCAAAAACACCGGCTAATTATGCCGCTAGCTTGAAAGCTCAAGTTGAAGCTCAAAAAGAAGGATTTACCCAGGTATTATGGCTGGATGCGGTTGAACGTAAATACATCGAAGAAGTAGGAACGATGAATATCTTCTTCAAAATTAATGGCGAACTGATTACGCCTGCTTTGAACGGTAGCATTTTAGGTGGTATTACCAGACGGACAGTACTTGAACTGGCTCGACATTGGGGCGTTAAGGCCACCGAACGTGCAATAAGTATTGATGAGGTATATGAGGCTAATGCCAAGGGGCAGTTGGAAGAAGTCTTCGGGTCAGGTACTGCTGCCGTTATATCACCGGTTGGTGAACTGTCCTGGAAAGGTCAGAAGATTGTCATTAATAACAATCAAACAGGTCCATTTGCTCAGAAATTATTTGATTATGTCACTGGTTTACAGTACGGTAAGGTAGAGGATACCTTTGGCTGGGTGGAAACAGTGGCCAAATTGTAGGCATAGCTTATAAGACTTGGCTGAGGCCAAGTCTTATTTTTTATAAAATTAGCGCGATTTTTAAAAAGAGTGAAAAACCATAAAGAGGTTTTTCCTCTTTTTGGGTAGAATAGTTTTAGCTATTATGCATCGAGGAGTTAGCTATATGTTACAGCAAATCCAGAGGATTCTTTCAACTGTCGGCTGGTTGGATATTATCGATATTTTAATTGTAGCAGTGGTATTATATAAGCTATACATTATGATACGGGATACCCGGGCAGTAGCGTTGCTTAAGGGCTTAATTGTTCTGTTGATCGCGACTCTTGTCAGTAAATGGCTTAGTTTAAATGTGATTAATTGGCTGTTGCAAAAGACCATGACAGTGGTTTTAGTGGCGTTGCCAATCGTGTTTCAACCTGAACTTAGACGGGGACTTGAACAACTGGGACAAGGCAAGCTATTTAGTAAACGCATCTTTTTGGATGAAGAAGAAACTCAATCCTTAATGGAAGAAATTGTTCGTGCGGTAAGTCAGTTGGCTAGAACAAGCACAGGGGCAATTATTGTTTTTGAGCGAGAAACGGGCCTTAGTGATTATGCGGAGACGGGTACGCGGGTTGATGGGCTAGTATCAAGTGAGTTACTAAACAATATATTTGTACCCAATTCACCGCTTCACGATGGGGCTGTGCTTATCCGGGCCAATAGAATAATGGCCGCAGGCTGTATCTTGCCGTTGTCCGATGCGCGTACCCTTGGTAAAGAACTGGGTACAAGGCATAGGGCAGCATTGGGTTTAAGTGAACAGGTTGATGCATTGGTAATAGTAGTTAGTGAAGAAACTAGCATTATTTCAGTAGCTCAAGGTGGGAGTTTAGTGCGCTATATTGAACCGGATGGTTTAAAAGACTATTTACGGCCACTGTACATAACAAAGTCTTCTCCTTGGGGTGAGTTTTTTAGCCGGAGGCTGTCATAATGGAACGAAGTAGTACCAGTCAAATTACAGCGAGAATTCTGGCCGTTGTTTTTGCGTTTGCTCTTTGGGTATATGTATCAAATGAGCAAAATCCACCCATTGAAGCGGTATTTACAGTTCCGCTAGAAGTAAGAAATGTAGCAGATTCATTAGTACCGGTGGATACTTCTGAAACGGTAAAGGTTAAAATTAGGGCTTCTCGCAGTGTAATTGCCGGGATTCAGGCTAAGGATCTTAAAGCATATGTTGATATGAGCGGACTGGACGAGGGACAGCATGTTGTTAATATCCATGCCGGGATACCGGCAGCAAGTGCCGAACTTGTAGAAATAACGCCTGAACGGGTACAGGTAAAGTTGGTGGCGATGATTAGCCGCAAAGTTCCTGTAGAGGTGAAGTTTACCGGAGAATTGGCTAATGGGCTGTTAGTGGATAGATTTATTGCTGAACCGGATAAAGTTTTGCTCGAAGGGCGGCGGGATGTATTAGAGGCAGTGGATAAAGTAATTTTGCCGATTGATATCACGGGAAAGAATACTAACTTTTCCGAGGAGATTACACCTTTCGTTTTAGGGAAAGATGGACGGGAAATTAAGGGGCTTACCATAGTGCCGGAAAAAGTTAGTTTGTCGGCTACATTTAGCCAGTCTCAAAGCAAAAAGATGGTGACAGTAAAGCCAGTAATGTATGGACAGTTAGCGGCGGGGATAAAAGTAGCGAATGTTACTAGCAAGCCAGCTCAGGTCGAGATAGTGGGAAATCTTCAGAATTTAGCCAAGATCGATTTTGTCTATACTGATCCAATTAATATTACAGCTCTTAGTGCTGACACGGAAAAAGAAGTTAAGTTGAAACTACAAGAGGGAGTTTCAACATTGACAAAAACTGTAACTGTAGAAATAAACGTAAATGCCGGGCGATAAGGAGAAGATATAGTTGCTCAGAATTACCAATATGCGGATCGCAGTAAAGGATGATACTCCGCTAACCAAATTGGTGGCTAAACGGCTAAAACTGCCCCAACAAGCGGTAGAAGATGTAAGTATTGTTCGGAGGGCTATTGATGCGCGGCGAAAAAATAATATCAGTTTTGTTTATACCTTAGACGTTGAAGTTGGTCAGGCTGATGGACAAGTTCTTGCTCGCCTGCGAGGTGATCGAGACGTAGCTGTACAAATGAAAGTGCAAGAAGTGCCGATAGAGCAGGGAACTAGAGACATTGAGTATCCGCCGGTAGTGGTGGGAATGGGACCAGCCGGACTATTTGCGGCGCTTAAGCTGGCTGAACAGGGTTATCGTCCGGTAGTCTTGGAACGGGGACGGTCTATTCAACGTCGATCCATTGATGTTCAAAAGTTTTGGCAAACCGGTCAATTTGATCCTACTTCTAATGTACAGTTTGGGGAAGGTGGTGCGGGGACTTTTTCGGATGGCAAGCTTACCACCAGGGTTAACGATCGCCGCATGGATGATGTGCTAAACATACTAGTTGATGCGGGGGCACCGCCGGAAATTAAGTATTTACATAAACCTCATGTCGGTACCGATAAGTTGATGGAAATAGTTCCAAGGTTACGCGAACAAATTATCGCCTTGGGAGGACAGGTGCAATTTGAAGCTCAAGTTACTGACTTTGATATCCGTGATGGGATGATAAAGGGGGTAATTGTTAACGAAACCAAGTGCATACCGTGTAATGTTGTGCTGCTTGGCATTGGACATAGTGCTAGAGATACCTATTCCATGCTTAACCAGCGGGGCGTGGCAATGGAAGCAAAGCCTTTTGCTATCGGAGTTAGAATTGAACATCCACAGGACCTTATTAATCGTAGCCAGCATGGTGAAATGGCCGGATACCACAAACTTGGGGCGGCAGACTATGCTTTGGTTTTTCACGATAAAGCGGTTGGCCGGACGGCGTATTCCTTTTGCATGTGCCCTGGGGGCGAGGTAGTTGCTGCGGCTTCAGAAGACGGCGGTGTAGTTACCAACGGCATGAGCCTATTTGGCCGTAAGTCAGATAGTGCTAACAGTGCGTTAGTGGTCAATGTAACTCCTAATGATTTTGGTAGTGGGGTATTAGCTGGTATTGAGTTTCAGCGCCATTATGAACGCTTGGCCTTCAAATGCGGTGGTGCAAACTATTATGCGCCAGTACAGTCGGTAGGTGACTTTCTAACCGGAAAGTCCGGGAATACTGACGGTCTGGTTAAACCGAGCTATCGTCCAGGAACCAAACGCGTTAAGCTAACCGAATGTCTCCCAGATTTTGTGACTGCGACCTTAGCTCGAGCGTTGCCGGTCTTTGGCAATAGTATCCGGGGTTTTGATCATCCGGGCGCATTAATGACTGGCGTAGAAACAAGAACATCAGCTCCAGTGAGACTGTTAAGAGGATCAAATTATGTATCGGATAATATGGACGGATTATATCCAATCGGTGAGGGTGCTGGGTATGCCGGGGGGATTATGAGTGCTGCTCTTGATGGAATGAATGCAGCAATAGCGGTTATCAATAAATACAAACCTTGTTGAGGGGAGCTATAAAATGGGAAAACTTTTTGGTACTGATGGAGTACGTGGTGTGGCTAATACTGAACTAACGCCTGAATTAGCATTTCGGTTAGGAAGGGTAGCGACGGCCCACTTTGGGAAAAAATGCGCCCGCCCAGTATTTGTCGTTGGGAGGGATACCCGTATTTCAGGGCAGATGCTGGAAGCAGCGCTGTCTGCCGGAATCTGCTCTGCTGGTGGCGAAGCTATCATTGTTGGCATAATTCCTACTCCGGCGGTGGCCTATCTGGCCCGCACGTTAGGAGCTCAAGCTGGGGTGGTAATATCAGCGTCACACAATCCGTATCCCGACAATGGCATAAAATTCTTTGCTGGTAATGGCAACAAACTGCCGGATGCTATTGAAATCGAGCTTGAAAAACTGGTGTTAGCTGAACCAGATCTATTAGCTCGGCCTTCCGGAGAAAATATTGGTATAATTAAAAATCGCCATGACTTAAGCAGGTCGTATATTGAACATGCTATTAGTACAGTTAGTGAGACATTTAAAGGCCTAAAAGTTGTTGTTGACTGTGCGAATGGCGCATCTTATGAAGTGGCGCCGGTAGTTCTCAGGCGCTTGGGGGCTGAAGTAATAGTTCTTAATGATCATCCTATCGGTACTAATATTAATCTTAAATGCGGGTCAACCAATTTAGAGGGGCTAAAAACGGCCGTAGTTAGTCATAAGGCTGATTTTGGTATTGCCTATGATGGAGATGCGGACCGTTGTCTGGCAGTAGATGAAACCGGGCAAGTTGTTGATGGCGATCAAATAATGGTTATTTGTGCCATGGAACTCCTGCGTCAAGGCAAACTAAACGATAACACGCTAGTAGCTACCGTCATGAGTAATATTGGTTTGCATCAGGCGGTAAAACGTTTCGGGGGAAAAGTGGTGGTAACTCAAGTCGGTGACCGCTATGTATTAGAATCGATGAATGCGAAAGGGTATAGTTTGGGTGGAGAACAGTCCGGGCATATTATCTTTAGTGAATATTGTACCACTGGTGATGGAATTGTTACATCGCTTCAACTTATCGCTGCCCTAGTTAAATCAGGCAAAAAAATGTCAGAGCTAGCAGCGCTTATGACAATCTTTCCCCAACTGTTGCAGAATGTTCGAGTTGGGAGTAAGGACGGGTGGCAAGATAATGCTGCTATTAAAGCGGCTATTAAGGCCGCTGAAGATGAACTGGGTGAAACTGGCCGGGTTCTTGTTCGACCGTCAGGTACGGAGCCTTTGATTCGGGTAATGGCTGAAGGTCCGTCCAACGATGTTCTTGAGCGATTGGTAAATGAAGTCGCGGATGTCATTAGAAAAGAACTAGCGGGTTGACCGGACAAGGTAATTATTATAGAATAGATACGTATATTGCAAGGGAGCACTGCGGTGCTCCCTTGCAATATGAAATATAGTGCTTCTGGAGGTGATTAAAGCTAGAAAATATGAAAGAAGGAGGACGGTGGATAAAAAGAAGCTTTTGCGAGAAAATATAAGCGCTGGTGCTTGCCTAAATTAGTTGGGGTAAGCAGACGAGGAAGAGGTTTATCGAAGCGTCAGCGGATACCTCTCGGTCATACTGGGCCGTTAGTAGTCGACAAATCCATGGGGTGACCTGCGGGACAAAACGACTGTAACAGTATAAATGGGAGAGATAAACTTAATATCGGGAGGAATACCGAATGTGTGGTATTGTTGGATATATAGGACCTGGAGCGGCTGCGCCGTTTTTAATTGAAGGATTAAAGAAACTGGAATACCGGGGCTACGATTCTGCAGGAATTGCTGTATATGACGGAAATAAAATCAATGTAGAAAAAAGTGTGGGCCGTCTTAATGTATTAGAAAAGAAAATCGAACAAATTAAGCCGGTTGGTCAAGTTGGTATTGGCCATACCCGTTGGGCAACTCATGGCCGCCCGTCTGATGCAAACTCTCATCCGCACACTGATTGCACTGGGAAATTTGTAGTCGTGCACAACGGAATTATTGAAAATTATCTTGATCTAAAGGAACAACTTATTGCTAAGGGACACGTTTTTACTTCAGAAACCGATACAGAAGTCTTGGCACACCTGGTGGAAGAACATTACCATGGTGATTTTGAAGAAGCTGTTAAAAAAGTGTTGGCTGATGTTGAAGGATCTTACGCGATGGTTTTCATGTCCCAATATGAGCCTGATAAAATAATCTGTTCTAAGCAGGATAATCCGTTAGTGATTGGTCTCGGTGAAGGAGAAAATTTTGTGGCCTCCGATATACCGGCCATTATAAAACGTACCCGCCGCACCTATATCTTAAGTGATGGTGAAATGGCCATTATCACCGCAGATTCCGTGTGGGTGATGAACCGTCAGGGCGTACCTGTAAGCAAAAAAGTTTTTGAAGTGCATTGGGATGCAGAAGCAGCTGAAAAGGGCGGCTACGAGCATTTTATGATAAAGGAAATCTATGAACAACCCAAAGCTATTCGTGAAACCACTACTGGACGACTGGCTAAAGATGACAGTTGCATAATCTTTGATGAACTTAAATGGACTAAAGACGATGTTGCTGGCATTAGAAAAATAATGATTGTAGCATGTGGTACGGCCTATCATGCCGGTATTGTTGGCAAATACTATATTGAACAATTGTCGCGCATTCCGGTAGAAGTAGATGTTGCGTCAGAGTTTAGATACCGTTCACCGCTGGTAGATGACAAAACCCTGACCCTTGTGATCAGCCAATCCGGTGAAACGCTGGATACCCTTGCCGCGCTCAAAGAAGCTAAGAAACTTGGCTCTAGAACTTTGGCTATCACCAACGTAGTTGGCTCATCCATAGCCAGGGAAGCTGATCAGGTTATTTATACCCAAGCCGGCCCCGAAATTGCCGTTGCGTCTACTAAGGCTTACACCACCCAACTTATCGGTCTCTTGATGTTATCAGTATACTTGGCAGGACTTAAAGGTACACTTGGTGAAGACCGGATTAAAGCGATCATTCATGGTTTAAAACAATTGCATAGTCAGGCCCACGAAATACTAGAAAACGTTGAACCAATAAAAACCTTTGCGCAACAGTATGGTTTCAGTGAAGATGTATTTTTTATTGGACGCTCGCTAGATTATGCAGTGGCGCTGGAAGGATCGCTAAAACTAAAAGAAATCTCCTATATTCACGCTGAAGCCTATGCTGCCGGCGAACTAAAACATGGTACCCTTGCGCTTATCATTGAAGGCGTGCCAGTTATCGCCTTAGCCACTCAACGCGATGTATATGAGAAAACTCTTAGCAATATTAAAGAAGTTAAAGCTCGCGATGCTGTAGTTATTGGTATTGGAATGCAAGGTGATAAACAGCTTGAAAAGTATGTTGACCATACCATTTTTATTCCTGTTACGGAAAAATATTTAGCTCCAATACTAGCAGTTATCCCGTTGCAACTCTTGGCCTATTATGCCGCCGTCACCCGTGGCGCCGACGTTGATAAGCCTCGCAACTTAGCCAAGAGCGTAACTGTAGAATAAATAAAAAAATTGTATTGACAGAACGGTTGACGTTTTGATAGAATAATAAAAAATATATATATGTGCTGATCAGATGAATCATCTGAAGGCCAAGAACTTCTTTCGAGAAGATCTTGGCCTTTTTTAGTTACTTTCTATGTTTTATTGAATGAGTAAAAATGGGAGGCGAAGAGAAATGGCGATTAATTTAAACACCGCTGTTGTTGAAAGTCGCGAACAAAGACTGGGCACGATTATTGCGTGGGATGGCACAGCATCAAGGTTGTCTAAAGAATCAGCATATGCGCGTGGCGGTTGCGGATCAGACTGCGGGGCTCGCAGGCTTTGTGAACTTTCTGGGCCTTTTACGCAGGGGTCTGTTTGTAGTGAACAGATGGTAGAGTGTCAGGCCGGTAATGTCAGAGAGGCGGTACTTATCCAGCATTCGCCTATTGGTTGTGGTGCTGGACAGGTAATTTACAATTCTATCTATCGCAATGGTCTGGCAATGCGAAAATTACCAGTCGAAAATCTGCATCTTATTAGTACGAATCTGCAAGAGAATGATATGATTTTTGGCGGTATTGAAAAATTGGAACAGTCAGTCCGCGATGCCTGGGAACGGCATCAGCCTAAGGCCATTTTTATTGCTACTTCCTGCGCCACAGGAATTATTGGCGATGATGTTGAGAGTGTAGCCAAAAAGGTGGAAGAAGAAATAGGTATTCCGGTAGTTCCGTTGCACTGCGAAGGTTTTAAATCAAAGCATTGGAGTACCGGGTTTGATGCAACTCAGCATGGAATTATGCGGCAAATTGTTAACAAAAAGCCGAAAAAAAAGCAAGAAGATCTGGTTAATGTCATTGCTTTGTGGGGGTCGGATGTATTTACCCCGATGTTGAAAGAACTGGGATTACGAGTAAATTACGTTGTTGATTTGGCTACAGTGGGAGAATTGGAGCAACTTTCCGAAGCTGCAGCTACCGTTGGCTTTTGCTATACGTTGGCTTCTTATTTGGCAGCTGGCTTGGAACAAGAATTTGGTGTGCCGGAAGTGAAAGCGCCTCAGCCTTATGGATTCGCCGGAACAGATGCCTGGATTAGGGAATTGGCTCGGGTTACGCATCGGGAAGAAAAGGCAGAAGCCTATATTGCCAAAGAACATGCCCGGATTGCCCCGAAGTTGGCGGAGCTACGGAAACAGCTTAAAGGTATAAAGGGTTATGTGGCGACCGGGTCGGCTTATTCGCATGGCTTAATTGCGGTGTTGCGGGAATTGGGCGTTGAGGTGAATGGGTCACTGGTTTTTCATCATGATCCTATATATGATAGCCATGACCCTCGCCAGGATTCGCTGGCCCATCTGGTCGATCATTATGGGGATGTCCCATCATTTACAGTAAGTAACCGCCAACAATATCAGTTTTACGGATTATTGCAGCGGGTAAATCCCGATTTTATCATAATCAGGCATAATGGTTTAGCCCCCTTGGCTTCTCGGCTGGGAATTCCGGCTGCTCCACTGGGGGATGAACATCATGCGCTTGGATATCAAGGAATTATTAATCTGGGTGAGACTATTTTGGAAATTCTTGCGCATAAGAAATTTCATCAGGATCTGGCCGCTCATGTTAAATTGCCTTATAAAAAAGAATGGCTGGATTTAAAAGACCCGTTTGCGTTGGTGAAAGCAGAAAATTTATTAGATACGGAGAGAGCATAAGATGGCTAATGCAGAAATAAAAAATATTAAGGCAAAAACCTTTCCTATTGTGCAAAAGACCAATTCGATACAGCAAATCCGCTATTCATGCTCGATTTCAGCTTTGCACAGCGCGGCAGCCATTCCTGGAGTGATACCAATTACGCATTGCGGTCCCGGTTGCGCAGATAAGCAGTTTATGAATGTGTCCTTTTACAATGGTTTCCAAGGGGGCGGCTATGGCGGCGGTGCGGTTGTGCCAAGTACTAATGCGACTGAAAAAGAAGTTGTTTTTGGCGGAGCTGAGCGCCTACGGGAACTCATTGCTGCCTCGCTCAAAGTGTTGGATGCCGACTTGTTTGTGGTTTTGACAGGCTGCATATCTGATCTGGTAGGAGATGATGTAGGCTCGGTAGTAAGTGAATTTCAACAACAAGGCGTTCCCATCGTTTTTGCAGAGACCGGTGGTTTTAAAGGCAATAATTTTATCGGGCATGAACTGGTTACTCAGGCGATTATTGATCAGTATGTAGGAGAATATACTGGTCCTAAAGAGAAGGGCACAGTCAATGTCTGGTCGTTGCTGCCGTTTCACAATACGTTTTGGCGCGGCGATCTTACAGAAATTAAAAGAATTCTTGAGGGAGTCGGACTTAAGGTTAATATCCTCTTTGGCTATGAATCGGAAGGAGTTTCTGAGTGGAAAAACATTCCTAAAGCGCAATTCAATCTAGTACTTTCGCCTTGGCTGGGGCTTCAGACCGCTCATCATTTAGCGGAAAAATATGATCAGCCGTATCTTCATATTCCGGTAATTCCTATTGGAGCTCAAGAAACAAGCGCCTTTCTCCGCAAAGTAGTTGAGTTTTCCGGTCTGGATACGGCGCAAGCCGAAAGGTTCATTACGCAGGAAGAAACAAGCTATTACCATTACCTGGAGAGCTTTTCTGACTTTTATGCAGAATATTGGTGGGGCCTGCCAGCCAAGTTTGCTGTTGTAGGAGATAGCGCCTACAATCTTGCGTTGACCAAGTTTTTGGTTAATCAGCTTGGTATCATTCCTGGTAAACAAATTATTACGGAAAATCCGCCGGAAGAATACAGAGCGGCGATTCACCAGCAGTATCAAACGATCGCTAAAGATGTCTCGACCGATGTCGAGTTTGAGGATGACAGTTACCTTATACACCAGAGTATTCGTCAGACCAAATTTGGTAACAAAGCACCTATCATTTTTGGTACCACTTGGGAACGAGATCTTGCCAAAGAATTGAAAGGAGCCATTGTCGAAGTTGGGTTTCCCGCCTCATATGAAGTCGTTATATCAAGATCCTACATCGGATATCGTGGTGCGCTTACGTTGTTGGAAAAAATTTATACCACTACAGTAGGTGCCAGTGCTTAAAACTCCAACCGGATCCATAGTTTGATGTTTTCGATTTAACCCCCATAATATGGAAGGGGATAGTAATATGATAACGAAAAAAACGCCGCTCGATTTGATTGGCAATACCCCGCTGGTTCAAGTAAAGTGCTTTGACTTGGGTGTATGTCGGTTATTTTTAAAATTAGAGTCGCAAAATCCTGGCGGTTCAATCAAAGACCGGGTTGGGTTATCGATGGTAGAGCAGGCCGAGAAAAAAGGTAAAATTAAACCGGGTGACACCTTGATTGAAGCCACTGCTGGTAATACTGGGCTGGGCTTGGCGCTGGCCGCCATTACCAAGGGCTACAAACTTGTTTTGGTTATTCCGGATAAAATGAGTCTGGAAAAAATTAATCATTTAAAAGCTATGGGAGTGGATATAAGACTGACCCGTTCCGATGTCGAGAAGGGGCATCCAGAGTATTACCAAGATTATGCGCAACGGTTGGCCCAGGAAATTCCTAATTCTTTTTATATTAATCAATTTGATAATCCAGCAAATCCGCTGGCGCATGAACTTACTACCGCACCGGAGATTTGGGAGCAAACCGGTCACCTGGTAGATGCAATAGTGGTGGGGGTTGGTTCAGCCGGTACGTTAAAAGGGATAACTAACTATTTTAAAAAAATTAAGCCGGAAGTTGAGATTGTGCTGGCTGATCCCCAGGGTTCGGTATTAGTTGACTATGTTCGAGAAAAATCACTGCCTAAAGCTGGTAGTTGGTTAGTGGAAGGAATTGGTGAAGATTTTATACCGGTGCAGTTTGATAAAACCTTGATAAAAAAAGCATATTCGATAACGGATGGGGAAAGTTTTTTTGCGGCCAGAACGTTATTACGAAAAGAAGGTATTCTTGCTGGTTCTTCCAGCGGGACGCTCATTAGTGCCGCAATAAAATATGCTCAGGAACAAAAAGAACCCAAAAATATTGTGACTTTTGTTTGTGATAGCGGCAACAAATATTTAACTAAAATGTTTAATGATTATTGGATGTATGATCAGGGATTTATCAGAAAGGAAAATTACACTAATCTGGAAGCATTAATTACGCGTAAGTATTCAGAACGCAGTGTAATAACCGTAAACACCGATGACAGTTTACTAAATGCGCATGCGAAGATGCGGATGTATGAAATTTCGCAGATTCCGGTGATTGAAAATGAAGAAGTAGTTGGCATCATTGATGAATGGGATTTGCTTACGGCGGTTGAAAATACGGATGAAAGCATTTTGCGTAAGCCGATTAAGGATTATATGGCGAAAAATGTACTATTTATTTCTATTGATGATGAAATAAGTAAGGTAGTTTCTATTTTAAAGCAGGGTTATTTGGTCATTGTAAAAAAAGATGGCAAGTTTTATGGTTTGATTACAAAAATGGATTATCTTAATTATTTGAGGAGAAAACTAAAATAAGGAGCAAGCCAAATAGTATGAGTAAATATGGGTTTTCAACCAAAGCCATTCATAGTGGGCAGGAACCGGACAGTGCTACCGGGGCAATTATGACGCCAATTTATGCGACATCAACGTTTGCCCAGGAGAGTCCAGGCAAACACAAAGGATATGAGTATTCAAGAAGTGGTAATCCAACCAGAACTGCTTTGGAAAAATGTATTGCTGAATTGGAGGAAGGAAGCTCTGGTTTTGCATTTTCTTCCGGTCTAGCTGCAGAATCGGTTGTTATTGATATGCTGGGACCAGGGGCGCACATTATTGCCACTGATGACCTGTATGGAGGAACTTTCCGCTTGCTGGAAAAAGTAAAAAAGACAGCTCATAATCTTGAAATTTCTTATGTAGATATGACGAACCCGGAAACAATAGAAAATGCGATTAAGAAAAATACCCGGATGATTTGGGTGGAAACTCCGACAAATCCATTATTGAAGCTTGTTGATTTAAGAAAAGTAGCTGCAATCGCCGCAAAACACAATTTAATCAGTGTGTGTGACAATACGTTTGCTTCTTCTTATTTGCAGAAACCTTTAGTATTGGGGTTTGATATCGTTGTTCATTCGGCAACCAAATATTTAAACGGGCACTCGGATATTGTGGCTGGAGTTATTGTTACCAAAGAAGATAACGAACTGACAGAGAGAGTTAAGTTTTTGCAAAATGCTATAGGGGCTGTACTATCACCCTTTGATTCATTTTTACTGCTGCGGGGCTTGAAGACTCTACCGGTAAGAATGGACGCACATTGTCGAAATGCCAACAAAGTAGCCCAATTTTTAGTCCACCATGAAAAAGTAGCGGAAGTTCTTTATCCGGGGTTACCAAGCAATCCTTATTACGAAATCGCTAAGAAGCAGATGAAGGATTTTGGCGGAATGGTGTCATTTTTTATAAGAGGGGGTGCTGCGGAAACGCTAAAATTCTTGGAAAACACGAAACTATTTGCGTTGGCGGAGAGTTTAGGTGGGGTGGAAAGTCTGGCGGAAGCGCCAGCGCTTATGACGCATGCATCTATTCCGAAGGAAATCCGTGAAAAGAATGGCATTTATGATAATCTAATACGCCTGTCAGTGGGACTTGAAGATGTTGACGATTTAATTAGTGATTTGGATTATGCTCTGCAATAGTAAATTTATAATAGTAAAATGTAGCTGACTGGCTAATTAGTCGGAGGCTGGATCGGTACCCTTACTTGAAGGGACTGAATCCGGCCTTTTTTTATTATGAAACAGTAGAAAAGGTCGCATAGGAGGTCTAAGTATGAGTGCCATAAGTCTTAAAGAACCGGAGGTAGCGATTCGTGAAGTCCGGCTTGGTTCAATCACTGGCTTCGAAGGTACTGCCGGTGAATTGGTGCAGTGTTCGCGGGCCGGGAATTTGCAAGATGGTACCCGAAGGTTCAGTCAATGCATGGGGTGCAGTTCCGGCAATGCGTTTTGTCAGCTTTCAATGATTCAAGATGCCGCGGTTGTCAATCACGCGCCGGTAGGCTGCGCTGGCGATGTATTTGGGTTTAATTTTGTATACCGGGTAGGGCAAATGGAAAGAAAATTGCCGCCGGCAATTGGCCGGTATTTTAATACCAATATTAAAGAAAAGGATACTATCTTTGGAGCAACGGAAAAATTGGAAAGCACTATTCGGGAAGCCTATGCTAGGGTAAAGCCTAAGGCCATTTTTATTACTACTTCTTGCGCTTCTGGGATTATTGGTGATGATGTAGAAGGTGTTGCCAATGAGTTATCTGATGAGCTGGGCATACCGGTTGTCGCGTGCTTTTGCGAGGGCTTTAAATCAAAGATATGGACGACAGGGTTTGATTCGGCCTATCATTCGATTGTTAGAAAAATAGTTAAACTACCGGAGCAGAAAACCAATAAAGTTAATATCATTAATTTTTGGGGCAGCCATATTTTTGACGAATTGTTAAAGCCATTAGGCTATGAGCCAAATTATATTGTGCCATTTTCTACAGTAGCGCAGTTAGAACACATATCTGAAGCCGTGGCTACCATTCAAATATGTCCTACTTTGGGCAGTTATCTGGGAGCTGCGCTGGAACAGGTTTATGGGGTGCCGGAAATCAAAGCACCGCCGGCTTATGGGGTAAGCGGTACCGATAATTGGCTGCGGGAGTTGGGCCGGGTTTTGGAGCGGGAAACTGAGATTGAGAAGTTGATCGAGCGGGAACATGCGCGGGTACTGCCTATTCTGGCAGGATATCGCAGCCAACTGGAAGGAAAAACCGCATATATTACGGCAGGTGCAGCGCATGGGCATGCTCTCATTGCGTTAATGCGGGAATTGGGATTGACGGTACAGGGGGCTGCAATTTTCCACCATGATCCGATTTATGATAATGGTGACCGTACCTCAGATGCCTTGGCGCATGCGGTGAATACCTACGGTGATATTGGCAGTTATAATGTTTGCAATAAACAGGCGTATGAATTGGTAAATATTTTAAACCGGGTTCGGCCAGATATCATGATTGCCAGACATGGCGGGATGACGTTGTGGGGAGCTAAACTGGGAATTCCTACGCTGTTAATTGGTGATGAACACTTTAGTTTTGGTTACCAGGGGTTGTTAAATTACGCGGAACGAATTTTAGAAACGTTGGACAATAAAGAGTTTGTCACCAATCTTGCTAAACACAGCACTATGCCTTATACAAAATGGTGGTTGGAACAGAATCCATTTCATTTTCTCGGGAGGAACGTCCATGTCGAAGTTTATTGAGCAACCTAGATTCTCTTGTGCGTTAGGCGCACAGCAATCGGTAGTAGCAATAAAAAGAGCGGTGCCCATACTGCATTCAGGACCTGGTTGCAGCGGTAAAATCAGCAGCCTCATCGGCCAGGGTGAAGGCTATGCTGGTGGCAATACCATTCCGTGTACCAATGCTAATGAATCAGATATCGTGTACGGCGGGGAGGAAAAACTTCGAACTGTTATTGACGGGGCGTTTCAAGTACTTGACGCCGATTTGTATGTTGTGCTTACCGGTTGCACTTCAGACATTGTCGGCGATGACGTTGGAAGAGTAACCGGTGAATACCAGGATAAGGGCCAAGCGATTGTCTATGCGGAAACAGGCGGCTTTAAAAGCAATAATTACGTTAGCCATGAAGTTGTGGTAAAGGCCATTATTGATCAATATGTTGATAAATTTAAAGAAAACAATGGAAAAATTAAGGGTTTGGTTAATGTATTTTCCACTATTCCCTACCAAGATCCGTATTGGAATGGAAACCTGGAAGAGCTTAAAAGAATACTGTCCGGTATCGGTCTTAAAGTCAACATTTTGTTTGGCGCCGATTCGGGCGGCGTTGAAGAGTGGAAGACAATTCCGAGTGCTGAGTTCAATCTGGTTGTCAGTGCCTGGGCGGGGCTGGGAGTAGCAAAACATCTAGAGGAAAAATACGGTACTCCTTATTTTCATTTCCCGTATTTGCCGGTGGGCGGAGTGGAGACATCAAAGTTTTTGCGGCAGGTAGCTCATTTTACTGGGGCAGATGAGGAAAAGGTTGAGGCGTTCATTCAGAACGAAGAAGAAAAGTTTTATATGCATATCGAAAGAACCGCCGATTTTATGTTGGAATTTCGCTATGGTATTCCTAGGCGTTTTTATACTTTGCTTGATGCGTCCTATGCGGTTGGTTTTGCTAAATATTTGTTAAATGAGCTGGGGATTGTGCCAGCCAAGCAATTTATTATCGATGATACGCCCGAAGAATTTCAAGCCGCTATTCGTGAACAATTTTTAAATATATCGGAATGCCGTTCTGTTGATGTTAGCTTTGGCGTTGACGGAGGAGCGATACAACAAGAAATCCGCGAGGATACCCATAAAAACCGTGCATTAATTTTAGGCAGTGGCTGGGAACGGGATCTCGCTAAAGAGATTGGGGCAGACCTATTAATTTTGAGTGTCCCGGTAAGCTACCGACTGGTGTTGGATTGCGGGTATGTCGGCTATAACGGCGGACTTCGTGCCATCGAGGATATCTATGACCGGGTACTCGACACTTATCGATAATTTGTCTGAAACTTGGAGGCGATTTAAGTGGCTCATAAAATAGCCATTGCCAGTAGCGATGGAAATTATATCGATATGCATTTTGCACAGGCCTATCAATACTATATTTATGAAGTAGAAGACAAGAATTATATTTTTTTGGAAGTAAGAAAAATTGAGGTCGGTAACGGCCATGACGAAAATGAATTTGCGAGAATTTTAGATTGTTTAAAGGATTGCGCTGCACTTGTTGTCAGTCGGGTTGGCATTGGTGCGGCCAAGTATATCGCTCAAAGCGGGAAAAAAATCTTTGAAGCGCCTTATTCAATTAAGACTGTTTTAGAAAAATTTGTTGTAAAACAGATACTGAAGCAAAATGATAAGTGAAAAATAGAGAGAAGGGATTAGCATGGCTAATGAACAGTTCGCTTTTGACACAATAAAAGTGAGGGGAGGATATGATCCCAAGCAACATAATAATGCTTCGTCAGTGCCTATCTATCAGACGGCATCTTATGACTTAGGCGATACTAAGCGAGTTGCAAAACTGTTTAGTTTTTCGGAATTTGGGTATTTGTACACCCGGATTGGTAATCCTACCGTAGCGGTGCTGGAACAACGGATTGCTGCTCTTGATGGAGCGGCTGGTGCGCTTGCGGTTGGTTCCGGTATGGCGGCGGTTACCTATACCTTGCTCAATCTAACTGAAGGCGGCGGAAGAATTTTGACGACGCCGCAACTTTATGGCGGCACAATTGACAGTTTTAAAAAGATATATCCCAAATTTGGAATTGCCATAGACCAAGTGGAAAACTCTGCTGATCCCGATGAATTCCGAAAAGCCATTAAGCCGGATACAAAAGCTATTTATGTAGAAACCATCAGTAACCCAAATGCCGTAGTGGCGGACGTAGAAACGCTGGCAAACATTGCTCATAAACATGGTATTCCCTTAGTTGTAGATAACACGGTAGCTACGCCGTATTTATTAAACCCAATTAAATATGGTGCGGATATCGTTGTTTATTCAGCTACAAAAGCTTTAGGGGGGCATGGAAATGCGATTGCTGGTTTGATTGTGGAAAGTGGCAAGTTTAATTGGGCTAACGGCAAGTTCCCGCATTTTTTGGAACCTTATCATACCTTGCGCGACATTAACGGCAAGGAAAGAAATTTTCTTGAGGTATTTCCGGAAACTCCATTTCTCTTTAGAGTTCGCTTGAATTATTTAGCCTATTTTGGCGCGGCGTTAAGCCCAACAGATGCCTATTTAATTTTGCTAGGGTTGGAAACCTTGTCGGAACGAGTGGCAAAACAAGTTGCTAATACCGAAAAGATTGTTGGTTATCTGGAAGGCCAGCAAGGAGTTTCCTGGATTAAGCATCCGGCGGCTAAAATGAGCCTATATCGACAGCTGGCTGAAAAGTATCTTCCTAAAGGTGCCGGGTCTTTGCTTAGTTTCGGGTTTAACGGTAGCAACGAGCAGTTGGATAAGTTTATTGATTCGGTTCGCATTTTTAGTTATCAGGCTAATTTGGGTGATGCCAGGTCATTAATTATTAACTCCCCTAAAACTACGCATGGCGAGCTAACGCCCACAGAGCAAAAGTTGGCGGATATTTCACCAGACACGATTAGGCTTTCTGTCGGGCTTGAAGATGCCGCGGACCTTATCGCGGATTTGGATCAAGCTTTTAAAAAAGCATTAGCGGTATAGATAAAATGAAAGAGTTGGAGACTTGGCATAAAGCATAATGTAAGTATCTTTTATGGTAGAACAAAAGGGGGGAGTATGGGTGAGTATCGGAAGAAGCCAAGTTGACGTGAGGAACGAGAAAGGGTTCGATTCTAGCAGTTTTATTACTGTTAAGGATCTCTATAAAACATTTCATACTCCTGTTGGGCAGGTGGATGTCCTGAAAGGAATCAACCTTACGGTTAGCAAAGGTGATATTTTTGGGATCATCGGATTTAGCGGGGCGGGAAAGTCAACCTTGATTCGCTGCTTAAACCGCATGGAAGTGGCCGATTCTGGGGTTGTACGAATTGGTGAACAACAAATATTCAACCTGTCAAAAAAAGAACTCAATTTATATCGACAAAAAATCGGGATGATTTTTCAGCAGTTTAATTTGTTTGACTCTCGGACTGTTTTTAATAATGTAGCTTATCCGCTTGAAATTGCTGGATATAAAAAACCTGCTATAAAGCGGCGGGTAGAAGAAATTCTGGGGCTTGTGGAGTTATCCGACAAAATTAATAGTTATCCGGGGCAGTTAAGCGGTGGGCAAAAGCAACGTGTGGGTATTGCCAGAGCCTTGGCCAACAACCCCGATGTGTTATTAAGTGATGAAGCCACATCAGCCCTTGATCCAAAAACAACCCTTTCCGTACTGGATATTCTGAAAGATATTAATCGAAAATTGGGACTTACAATTATCCTCATCACTCATGAACTAGATGTGATTAAATATGCTTGCAATCACATGGCGGTGTTGGAAAATGGCGTGATTGTTGAAACCGGAGCGGTTCGAGATGTCTTTTTTAACCCTGCCAGCGAAACTGCCAAATTGTTTGTAAAAATTAATGCCAATTTTGCCGTCAATCAATGGGTTCGAGAAGGCGAAGCGATATGAACCTTATGAATAGTAGCTTTTTTGCGGTTATCAAAAGCGCTTTTGGTTCCGAAGTATGGGCAATTATCACGCCGGCGATTGTAGATACGGTGTATATGACGGTACTGACGATGGTATTTACGCTTGTTTTAGGGTTAATTTTAGGAATTGTTTTATTAGTAACGGCGGAGGAGGGGGTGCATCCGCTTCCGCTATTTAACAAAGTAATTGGGGCAGTTGTGAATGTGCTTAGATCCTTGCCATCAATGATTCTTATTATCTTGACGCTGCCGTTGTCAAGAATGGTTATTGGCAAGGCCTATGGGCCGGGAGCCTGCATTTTTGCATTGGTGGTCAGTTGCGTACCAATGTTTGCCCGGTTGGTAGAAAACAGTATTATGGAGGTTCCTAAGGGAAAAATTGAGGCCGCTAAAGCTATGGGCACGCCAAACTTTCAACTAATTATCAAGGTGTTAATTCCGGAGGCCTTACCATCGCTTATTCGTTCGTTTACGATTGCGGTAATTGCTATTATCTCGGTAACTGCGCTGGCGGGGTCCTTTGGCGCGGGGGGATTAGGTGATGTGGCGGTCCGATTTGGCTATTCGCGGTTTAAGACGGATATATTGATTGCGGCGGTAGTTGTGTTAGTTATCATTGTTCAATTGGTTCAATTTATTGGTGACAGTTTGTCCAAGTATATTATCAAGAAAAGATTTCTTATATAAACATGAATTTTTCGAAAGGAATGAATAAAAAATGAAAAAAAATTTACTGGCTTGGTCATTGATTTTTCTTACCGGAATATTTGTGCTGACTGGGTGTGGCGATTCTAAGGGGAACGATTCAAAGCAAACTACTGTTGCGGGTGACAGGGTAACGCTCAAGGTTTTAGCAGATCAGGTTCCTCATGCGGAACTTTTGGAATTTATCAAGCCCAAGCTTGCTCAGCAAGGGATTGATCTTCAAGTTACTATTTTGCAGAATGACCATGGCAATGAAGATACTGATAATGGTGAATTTGATGTAAATTTTTTTCAGCACCAGCCTTATCTTGAATCTGTAAAGAAAGAAAAGGGGTATGATTTAGCTAATGCCGGAAATATTCATGTAGAGCCGATTGGTCTTTATTCGGCTAAATATAAGACAAAAGAGGAACTTCCGGCTAATGCGGTTATTGGTATTCCAAATGATGTGACCAATGAGTATCGGGCACTTAAGATATTGGAGACCAATGGTTTTATCAAGCTTCGTTCCGATCTGCAAGAACACGCGGCTACTGTAAAAGATATTGCCCAATATATTAAGCCAATTAAGCTTGAAGAAATTGATTCGGCTCAACTTATCCGGCTAAAGGATGATCTTGACGGCTATATTACCAACACCAATAAAATTTTAGAAGCAGGAATTGAGGCGAATACTGCTTTATTCAGAGAAGGAAAAGACTCCCCTTATGCCAATATTTTGGTGACGAAAAGCAGTAGGATAAAGGATCCGGCGATTGTTGCTCTGAAAAAGGCGTTACAGACCGATGAAGTGAAAAAATTTATTGAAGATAAGTATAAAGGAGCCGTTATACCAGCTTTTTAATTTATAATAAAAATATATTGACGCAAAGTATATTCTGAGGTATGCTTATTACATACATAAGTTTGCCGATCAGAGACACTGAAGGCCAAGTTTTTAAATAGAACTTGGCCTTTTTATATTATAAATACTAAGTAAGGTGGTCAATTATGGAGATTAACTGGGCATTTATCGTAAGCAACTTACCTTTGTATGAAAAGGCCGCGTGGCTTACGCTAAAACTGTCAATTTTAGGTATAGCATTGTCGTTGGTTATTGGTATGTTGTGCAGTGTTATATTATTTTATCGGACCAAAGGCTTGGTTCGGCTCGTTCAAGCTTATATCGAAGTTTCTCGTAACACGCCGCTATTAATCCAACTTTTCTTTCTATATTATGGTCTGACCAAAGTTGGGCTAACGATGAGTGAAAATACTTGTGCGATTATTGGGTTGGCGTTTTTGGGGGGAAGCTATATGGCCGAAGCCTTTCGGGGGGGAATCGAATCGGTAAGTAAGTCGCAGCTCGAATCCGGTCTTAGTATCGGGCTTTCTAATTTTCAACTGATTCGCTATGTTATTTTGCCGCAAGCTTTTGCGGTAACCCTTCCATCGTTGGGGGCCAACTGTATATTTTTATTGAAAGAAACCTCGATTGTCGGAGCAATTGCTATACCTGAGCTTATGCATATAACTCAGGATTTAATCGGGATATATTATCAAACCTTTGAAGCGTTATTAATGCTGGTAGTGTCCTATCTGGTAATGCTCCTTCCTTTATCAATCGCCTTGACTTGGCTGGAAAGGAAGGTGCGTTATGCTCAATTCGGGAATTAATGTGATTATTGAAGGCGTTAATATGCAACGGCTGTTACTAGGGTTGGCGGTGACAGTACGTATTGCGTTTATTTCAATTATACTGGGGTCCCTGCTGGGCATTCTTCTGGGCTTAATTAGAACGTCAAAGTCGAAAGTAATAACTTTTATTTGTCGGGTTTACTTGGAAGTATTTAGAATCATCCCTATTTTAGTGTGGCTGTTTATTGTCTACTTTGGGGTGACAAATTTATTAAATATTCATTTGGATGGCGAAATAGTGGCTCTGATTATTTTTAGTCTGTGGGGGGCCGCTGAAATGAGCGATATTGTTAGAGGTGCGCTTGAATCGTTGCCCAAGCATCAGATGGAGTCCGGCCTGGCATTAGGACTCAGCTTTTGGGAACTTTACCGCTACATCCTTATACCCCAAGCCGTAAGACGAATGTTGCCGGGAGCTATTAATTTATCGACGAGAATGGTAAAAACTACATCGCTGGTGGTAATGATTGGAGTTATTGATGTTGTAAAGGTCGGCCAGCAGATTATTGAACGGTCGGTTTTAAAAACGCCCACCGCGTCATTTTGGATCTATGGACTTATCTTTGTACTTTACTTTATTGTTTGTTATCCGTTGTCCAAGTGGTCAAAAAAATTGGAAGCTAAATGGGAGAATTAAATAGTTATGACGATTGAGGAAAAACATCAAGTGTTATTGCAGATAAATGGATTGCATAAAGAATATGACGGAACAACGGTGCTAGACGACATCAATCTTAGTATCCATAAGGGTGAGGTTGTTGTTATTTTGGGACCGTCAGGCTGTGGCAAAAGTACACTCCTTAGATGTATGAATGGGCTTGAAAAAATTCAGGGCGGGGAAATAGTTTTTTCGGGTAAAGACCTCACCGATAAAAACGTTGATTGGCAGAACACTCGTCAGCAGATTGGTATGGTATTTCAAAATTATGACTTGTTTCCGCATATGACTGTAATGGAAAATGTGCTTTTAGGCCCGGTTAAAGTGCAAAAAAGGGATAAAGCGGAGTCCTTGGAACAAGCGGAGCAGTTATTAAAACGAGTGGGGCTGTTTGAACGGAAAGATGCCTATCCGCGGCAGCTTTCCGGCGGACAAAAACAACGTATCGCTATCGTAAGAGCCTTATGTATGAATCCTCAAATCATGCTTTTTGACGAAGTAACTGCGGCGCTTGATCCAGAAATGGTCCGTGAGGTGTTAGACGTTATGTTAGGTCTGGCGAAACAGGGAATGACAATGATGATTGTAACCCATGAAATGGGTTTTGCCAAAGCGGTTGCTGACCGGATTATTTTTATTGATGCCGGAAAAATTTGTGAGATAGCTACGCCTGACGAATTTTTTTCAAATCCTACAACCGAGCGAGCTAAGCAATTTTTAAATATATTTCAATATTAAGGATGGAAAGGTGGAGAGTATTATGCATATCAAAAAGTTTTTAGCGGTCATTTTCAGTATTGTTATTTTAGCGGGAGTGCTGGCGGGGTGCGGTTCAAGCGCTCAACAGGATTCCAAGCAAACTGCTCAGCAAAGTTCGCTTGAACAAATCAAAAAACGGGGCGTAATCCGAATCGGTGTATTCAGTGACAAGCCGCCCTTTGGCTATGTGGATGCTAACGGGAAAAATCAAGGCTATGATGTGTATCTTGCCAAAAGATTGGCTAAAGATCTGTTAGGTGATGAATCCAAAGTAGAGTTTGTTTTGGTTGAAGCCGCCAGCCGGGTAGAATTTTTGCAAGCAAATAAGGTAGATATTATTCTTGCTAATTTCACGGTAACTGATGAACGAAAACAAAAAGTTGATTTTGCTAATCCTTACATGAAAGTTTCGCTGGGCGTAGTATCGCCAAATGGTGAACCAATTACCTCGGTAGAACAGTTAAAAGGGAAAAAACTAATTGTAAACAAAGGGACAACCGCCGAAACTTATTTCACCAAAAATTATCCTGACATCGAACTGTTAAAATACGATCAAAACACTGAAGCTTTTGAGGCCTTAAAAGATCACCGTGGCGCGGCGTTAGCACATGACAACACCCTTTTATTTGCTTGGGCTCGGGAAAACCCCGGTTTTAACGTTGGTATTTCAACTCTAGGCAGTCTGGATACCATAGCTCCAGCAGTGAAAAAAGGGGATAAAGAACTCCTTGATTGGATTAATGCCGAATTAGAAACTTTAGGTAAAGAAAACTTTATTCATAAGGCATATGACGAAACCTTAAAACCGGCCTATGGCGACTCCATTAATCCGGAAGATATTGTGGTTGAAGGCGGAAAACTAAAGTAAAAATTATGGAT
>Ga0316613_10000069_pt1 | contig 149325 bp, 118 predicted proteins | sample OWC_soil_day10_C_2_FD_207647 | JGI IMG/M metagenome (GOLD analysis project Ga0316613, IMG submission 207647) | Wetland soil microbial communities from Old Woman Creek delta, Ohio, United States - OWC_soil_day10_CT_b | ecosystem: Environmental > Terrestrial > Soil > Wetlands | place: USA: Ohio... | reverse complement strand
GAACATAAAGGTACAAATAAGTAGAAGACAAACAAAGAATAATATACTTATTATCAATGGATTATACAATTATATTTTGTATATTTGAAGACTACATTTATTCAATTTTTATAATGCGTTTTCCCTGCATCCTACGGACATTTGTTTGTCACACAGCCGTGTGATAATAGTCACGCAATTGCAGTACCATCGTCACACAAGCATGTGATCATTATCACGCAATTGCGTGACCACGTAGCTTTCGTATAAAATCTTCTTAGAAGGCTTATTCTATCAGTTTAGTTCTAGTATTAAAAGTGTTTATTTCCTCTATTTTTTCATTCATGACCGTTAATTATAAGAAAAAAATCAGGTACATTTGTCTTTCAATTAACCACGTATTACCTTTATATAATAAAAAACATGGCAAAGCAATTTAAGCCCGAAACCTTATGCGTACAAGCAGGTTGGGAGCCGAAAAAGGGGGAGCCTCGTGTGCTACCTATTTATCAAAGTACAACCTTTAAATATGAGACAAGCGAACAAATGGCCCGCTTGTTCGACTTAGAAGAAAGTGGCTATTTCTACACCCGTCTACAAAACCCGACGAACGATGCAGTGGCCAAAAAGATCACCGCTCTCGAAGGAGGCGTTGGAGGCATGCTCACCTCTAGCGGACAAGCAGCCAATTTTTATGCTCTATTCAATATTTGTCAGGCAGGCGATCATTTTGTCTGTTCATCAGCCATTTATGGAGGAACATTCAACCTGTTTGCGGTCACCATGAAGAAGCTGGGCATCAATGTCACCTTCATCAGTCCTGATGCAACAGAGGAAGAGATATCATCGGCTTTCCAGCCCAACACCAAAGCTCTTTTTGGAGAGACTATTTCTAACCCTTCATTAGACGTTCTCGATATTGAAAAATTTGCCCGCATAGCCCATAAGCATGGCGTGCCGTTGATTGTAGATAATACATTTCCAACGCCGATCAACTGTCGCCCGTTTGAATGGGGAGCAGATATCGTCGTTCATTCTACCACAAAGTACATGGATGGGCACGCCACCTCGGTAGGCGGTTGCATTGTTGATAGTGGAAACTTCGACTGGGAGGCAAATGCCGATAAGTTCCCCGGACTATGCACTCCCGATGAATCCTATCACGGACTAACCTACTCCAAAGCTTTCGGAAAGATGGCATACATCACCAAAGCGACCTCACAGTTGATGCGCGATTTGGGTAGTATTCAGAGTCCGCAAAATGCGTTTTTACTCAACATCGGACTGGAAACGTTGCATCTGCGCATGCCGCAACATTGCAAGAATGCGCAAAAGGTTGCAGAATACCTTCAGGCAAGTGACAAAGTAGCATGGGTAAACTACTGTGGCCTGCCCGATAATAAGAACTACGAACTAGCACAAAAGTACCTCCCCAATGGCTCTTGCGGAGTGATCTCGTTCGGACTGAAAGGAGAACGCAACTTAGCCACTAAATTTATGGATTCACTGCAATTGGCGGCTATCGTTACACACGTGGCAGATGCCCGTACTTGTGTGCTTCATCCGGCCAGCCATACTCATCGCCAACTTTCCGACGAGCAATTAATCGAAGCCGGCGTTCGTCCTGATCTGATCCGCCTATCCGTAGGTATAGAAAATGCGGACGACATCATTGCCGATATCGAGCAAGCGCTAAGCAAGTAAAAAAGACTTTTTTTTCGTATTAAATCAACGCAAAATAGTCAGAATAAGAAGCGAATCATCACAATTATGGCTACATTTGCGAATAATCAATAACTAAAGCAATAATAAAAATTCTTATGGCTAAAATTACGAAAGAAGCAGCCTTGCTTTATCACTCTCAAGGCAAACCGGGGAAAATAGAAGTGGTACCGACAAAACCGTATAGTACACAAACAGATCTTTCTCTAGCCTACTCTCCGGGAGTAGCCGAGCCTTGTCTCGAGATAGAAAAAAATCCGCAAGATGCTTATAAGTATACGGCCAAAGGAAATCTGGTGGCAGTTATCTCTAACGGAACAGCCGTATTAGGACTGGGAGATATTGGCGCACTCAGTGGAAAACCAGTAATGGAAGGTAAAGGATTGCTCTTTAAAATCTATGCCGGCATTGATGTTTTTGACATTGAGGTAGATGAAAAAGATCCTGAGAAATTTATTGCAGCAGTAAAAGCCATTGCCCCTACTTTTGGAGGTATTAATCTCGAAGATATAAAAGCACCTGAGTGCTTTGAAATAGAACGCCGCCTGAAAGAAGAATTGGACATTCCGGTGATGCACGATGATCAACATGGAACAGCCATCATCTCAAGTGCCGGATTAATTAATGCCCTTCAAGTTGCAGGAAAGAAAATAGAAGAAGTAAAAATCGTTGTAAACGGAGCCGGTGCATCAGCCGTATCGTGTACCAAACTATATGTTTCATTGGGCGCCCGTCTTGAGAACATTGTGATGCTCGACAGCAAAGGTGTAATCGGCAAAGCACGTACCGACCTGAACGAACAAAAGCGCTATTTCGCTACAGACCGGACAGATATTCGCACATTGGAAGAAGCGATAAAAGGGGCAGATGTGTTTTTGGGACTCTCCAAAGGCAATGTGCTGACAACAGACATGGTGAAGAGCATGGCCTCCACTCCTATTGTATTCGCATTGGCCAATCCCGTGCCTGAGATTGCTTACGAAGACGCAATGGCTTGCCGTCCGGACGTATTGATGTCAACAGGCCGTTCCGATTATCCTAATCAAATAAATAATGTGATCGGATTCCCATACATCTTCCGTGGAGCATTGGACACACAAGCCCGTGCCATCAACGAAGAAATGAAGATCGCCGCTGTTTATGCCATAGCCAACTTAGCCAAACAACCGGTACCGGACGTGGTTAACGAAGTGTATCATGTAAGCAGCCTTACATTCGGACCGGAATATTTCATTCCGAAGCCGGTAGATCCACGATTGATAACAGAAGTATCTATGGCTGTTGCCAAAGCTGCTATGGAATCGGGTGTAGCTCGCAACAACATTGAAGATTGGGGCGCCTACAAACTCCGCCTGCTTGAACTAATGGGATACGAGTCGAAGCTGACCCGCCAACTCCATGAACTGGCTCGCCAAGACCCACAACGTGTGGTTTTTGCCGAAGGTGGACATCCGAACATGCTCAAAGCGGCAGTAGAAGCCAAAGCGGAAGGTATTTGCCATCCTATTCTACTGGGTAATGAAGAACGTATTCGTAAAATAGCAAAAGAACTCGATCTTAATCTGGAAGGAGTAGAAATTGTCAACCTCCGCCATGATTGCGAAGCCGAACGCCGCGAACGTTACGCACATATCCTAGCGGAAAAACGTTCAAGAGAAGGAGCTACTTACGAAGAAGCCAACGACAAGATGTTTGAACGCAACTATTTTGGCATGATGATGGTCGAAACAGGCGATGCCGATGCTTTTATTACAGGATTATATACAAAATACAGCAATACTATTAAGGTAGCCAAAGAAGTAATCGGCATTCGTCCCGGATACAAACATTTCGGAACGATGCATATTGTGAACTCTAAGAAAGGCACTTATTTCTTAGCAGACACGCTGATTAACAGGCATCCGGACACAGATACTCTTACCGATGTGGCTAAATTGGCCGCAAACACGGTTCGATTCTTCAATCATACTCCGGTAATGGCCATGCTGTCATATTCCAACTTCGGCTCTGACCAAGTAGGCAGTCCGTCCAAAGTACATGAAGCAACATCCTATATGCACGAGAAATATCCGGAATTAGCTATTGATGGAGAGATGCAAGTAAACTTTGCGATGGACCGTGAACTTCGGGATGCAAAATATCCATTTACCCGCCTGAAAGGAAAAGATGTAAACACACTGATCTTCCCAAATTTAAGTTCAGCAAATTCAGGCTACAAGCTAATCCAAGCGATGACTCAAACAGAATTGATCGGGCCGATTCAGATGGGATTAAACAAGCCCATTCACTTTACCGACATTGAAAGTTCTGTGCGCGACATCCTGAATATTACCGCCGTAGCCGTAATAGATGCCATTGTATACAAGAAAAAAGCCGGCAAAGAATGAAGAAACCTCTTTCCAAATCACAAATAGTATGCGTCATCCTCTTATGGATGGCGCTTTGCTATATCGTACTGGTCTATTCCGAACGCATTGACGGACCGATAATTGTTACTTTAGCTGTTTCTGCTGCATTCGTATTTATACCTGTGTATAAATCTTTAAGAAAGAATAAATAACACCTTTATATTCGATTTTGACACCATAAACAGATGAATTGACGTTTTATAGGGCATTCTATTTATAATTTATTTGAATACTCGCTTTTTATCATTACTTTTGCAAACGAAGTAAACTTACAACAACCAACAAAAGACAAAATTAATGAATGCAGCTAAAGTGTTAGATGCCTTGAAACACCGTTTCCCAAACGAAGCGGAGTATCATCAGGCGGTAGAAGAAGTCCTTACTACCATTGAAGAAGAGTACAACAAACACCCGGAGTTTGACAAGGCCAATCTCATCGAGCGTCTCTGTATACCGGACAGAGTGTATCAATTCAGAGTAACGTGGGTAGACGACAAAGGTAACGTGCAAACCAACATGGGGTATCGGGTACAGCATAACAATGCTATCGGCCCGTACAAAGGTGGCATTCGTTTCCACAGTTCAGTGAACCTTTCCATCTTGAAGTTTTTGGCGTTTGAACAGACATTCAAAAACTCACTGACTACTCTTCCTATGGGGGGTGGCAAAGGAGGTTCGGACTTTTCGCCACGTGGGAAATCAACAGCTGAGGTTATGCGCTTTGTTCAATCATTCATGCTTGAACTGTGGCGTCATATCGGTCCGGAGACAGATGTTCCGGCTGGCGACATAGGCGTGGGAGGCCGCGAAATCGGCTTCATGTTTGGAATGTACAAAAAGCTCACTCGTGAATTTACCGGAACATTTACCGGCAAAGGACGTGAGTTCGGCGGTTCACTGATCCGTCCCGAAGCAACCGGATATGGGAATATCTACTTCTTGATGGAGATGCTGAAGGCCAAGGGTACCGACCTTAAAGGAAAAATTTGCTTGGTGTCGGGATCAGGTAATGTGGCCCAATACACAGCAGAGAAAGTGCTGGAACTCGGAGGTAAAGTGGTTACTATGTCCGATTCGGATGGATATATCTATGATCCGGATGGCATAGACAGCGAGAAGCTAAATTACATCATGGAGCTAAAGAACCTGAACCGCGGACGTATCCGTGAATATGCGGAAACGTATGGTTGCAAATACGTAGAAGGAGCAAAACCTTGGGGAGAAAAAGGTGATATCGCCCTCCCGTCGGCTACACAAAATGAACTGAATGGCGACCATGCCCGCCAGTTGATTGCCAATGGCTGTATGGCAGTGAGTGAAGGAGCCAACATGCCTTCTACGCCCGAAGCCATTAAGGTGTTTCAAGATGCTAAGATATTGTATGCGCCCGGAAAAGCGGCTAATGCCGGAGGAGTATCAGTATCGGGTTTAGAAATGACTCAAAACGCTATCAAACTAAGTTGGAGCGCAGAGGAAGTAGATGAAAAACTGAAAAGCATCATGAAAAGCATTCACGAAGCTTGCGTGCAATACGGAACAGAAGCAGATGGCTATGTAAATTACGTGAAAGGTGCCAATGTGGCCGGATTCATGAAAGTAGCCAAAGCAATGATGGCGCAAGGCATTTTGTAAATAAGAGTCTTATAATCAGCAAACCGATATAAGTCTATAGCTGAACCGATCGGCTTCCTAACAGAAGTCGGTCGGTTTCTTTTTTGTTATTCTTTGGGTTTAAACACCACGCCCCTCTTCGTTCGCCCATCCATCTTTACCACCACCGGATTGCTGAACCTGACATGCCGCAAGTAGTTCGTCTCGCTCACAGCAGGTTGAGCATTCAGGAATGCCTGATCATATATCCCCTCATTCATAAAAGCATTAATCGTGAAATAGCGCACGCCAAAGGATGTTAGGTTTTGAAAGAAATGAGTTCCCTGACTCGGATCAACCCGATAATTCGTTAACCCGGCCTCAACGATTACCCTGGCAGCAGAGATGTGAGGCCATTTTACCGGTATGCCCAACCACGTATCACTACTTCCCCATCGGCCCGGACCAATCAGGACATAGTTCTTTCCTGTATTCAAGAATTGTTTGTTCAGTTTCTCTATTTCATAAGCGATAGTCTGGTTATTGGACGCACTGTAATTCTCCGTCTTCACATAGATAACATCATAGATGTCACTCGTTATACCATTCCCCAAAGAATTGTCCGAACGAAGAATCAAGCGTTCATCGGCGATGGCAGCCAAATCTTCATCCAGCACCTCTTTTGCATCCACAATCGGACGGATCTGTAGCAAGTAGAACGTTCCCGTACGCCCCTCATAATCCATCGTTGCTGCAAATTCTATTTCTATCGGTCGCCGCATTTCTTGCTGCCCATATTGCAACACAAATTGTAAGATACGCGCCAACGGAAAGACATCATGTTGCAAAATATTGGCAAAGGTAATCACCTTCCGTCCGCCGGGGTAAAGACCATCACGAATAACCTGATCCTGAGGATCATACGTGGAAGCAATATAGCGCAAAGAGCCATCCTTTTCCGCATCTTTCACCGAACATTTAAGTAGATTGAAGCCATCATCAATAGAGAAGTCTTGTCCCACATTCTTTAAATCCAAAGCATAGAAACAAGTTTGTGTCTCTTTCAGCGCTATCTCCATCTCACTGGTCTGCAACACCTGATGGGGATGATAAGGAGAGAAACGCAATGTGAGCCCACCATCTACAATGTACTTGCCCAAACCAAGAGCCAGGTTCACTGTTCCCTCTTCCGCCTTCTCTTCTCCGATAGGATAGAAATTAAGCGAACGAGCCACACCCGACATGGAAGGATAATACTTTTCGCCATACTGATTGCCCACCACCTCTTGAAGAATGACAGCCATTTTCTCCCGATCAATCACATTGGATGTGGCCTGCATATACGCCTTACTATCACTGAAATAGACAGAGGCATACACACCTTTAATTGCATCGGACAGCATCCGAAGCATCTCATATTTATCGTCCAGATAAGGAATCATATACGTATTGTAAATGCCCGCAAAAGGCTGATAATGAGAATCTTCCAACAGGCTAGACGAACGAATGGCAATGGGCGACTTTACCACATCAATAAAAGTGAAGAAATCTTCCACCAATCGATCGGGCAGTTTGGCTTTAAGAAAATACTTCAGAATCGTACGATCATCCAAATCGGACAGGGCAACCTGATACAAGTTATTTGTCTCCATAAACTCATCGAACACATCCGTACAAAGCACTACGGTTTTAGGAATAACAACGTGTGCATTCTCAAATTCCTCGAACTCCGGATGCCGCTTCACCATATTATCAATAAAAGCCAGTCCACGACCCTTACCACCCAAAGAGCCATCGCCAATACGGGCAAAGTTTGAATATCGATCAAAACGGTCGCGCTTAAAAATCGCCACCACTCCCTGATTCTTCATCTTCCGATACTTCACAATCGCTTCAAAAATAATCTTCCGGTGAGCATCTACATCCTGAAGACTATTCCAGGTAATCGGTTTAAGAAACTCCGCAACCGGAAACATCGCACGCGAATAGAGCCAACGGGAAATGTGATTACGACTGATGTGATACAAAAAAGATTCAGCCGGAACAGCAAAAATAATGTTCTGAAGCTCTTTCAGGTTTTGCACCCGGGCTATCTTCTCCAGCGTATCCGGATTACGAAAGATGAAATCGCCAAAACCAAAGTTGTCGGAAACGATCTGCCGCAAGTCCACATCCATCTTCTTCGAGTTCTTGTCAATGAAAGAAGCCCCATACCTGGATGCATACGCCGCATTTTCAGCCTCTGAAGATTGAATGATGAGCGGCACAAACGGATCTTCTTTCCGTATCTCCGCACAGAGCTTAATACCTGCCAATGCATCCTTTTGTCCATTATGCGGAAAGCGCACATCGGTAATCACCCCTAACACATTGTTCTTATATCGGTAGAATATGTCCATCGCCTCTTCGTACGTTCTGGCTAACACAATTTTGGGTCGCCCGCGCATGCGCAAAGTGCGTTGATGAGCGTTCAAAGCTTCGGTAGAGAACTCCTGGCTCTGCTTCAGCACAAACTTATATAAGTTCGGAAGCACAGATGAATAAAAGCGGATGCCGTCTTCCACTAACAGAATGAGCTGTACGCCTACTTCCGCCACATCATGCTCCAAGTTCATTTTATCTTCTATCAGTTTGATGATGGACAGCAGTAAATCGGTATTGCCCAGCCAACAAAACACATAATCGAATGCGCTGAGATCCTCATTCGCTATCCGCTTGGTGACGCCATGACTAAAGGGGGTAAGAATAACAATCGGAATTTGCTCGTAACAAGCTTTAATATGGCGCCCGATGCCAAAACCATCATTGTCACCCGTTCCGGGCATACAAATAACCAAGTCGAACGGTATGCTCGCTAGCAGTGCCAATGCCTCCTCTTCGGTAGAAACTTGCGAAAAACGAGGCGGATAACGCAATGAGAGTGAAGTATATTCATTGAATATTTTCTCATCAATACGCCCATCATCTTCCAGCATAAATACATCATAAGGATTGGCGATAAGAAGCACATTGAAGATACGACGTGTCATCAGGTTAACAAACTGTGTATCCTTAAAGTAAAGTTGGTTTAATTTTAGTTTGCTGAGCATAATTTCGATGTTGATAACTTGGTTATACACACAAAAATCGTTTTTTTTATCGGGATAGCCAATTAATTCCTGATTTTTATCTTCTCATATCCCCGGCTAACAGACCTCAAGCGCCTCTTTTAAGGAGACCGGAATCAATTCCTATGCATAATAGTTGCATATATTATAAATTATACCGAATATTGTTCTTCTATTTATTCTACAGAAACAAAAAATGTAAAAATAGCAAAGATGAAAAAAACAACTTTATTACTAATCGGAATTATGACGACAAGCATATCATGCGCGCAGCAAAAAGTGCTAACTTACCCTAGCACCTCAAAAGTAGACACCGTGGACACATACTTCGGTACGAAAGTTCCCGACCCTTATCGCTGGCTCGAAAATGATACTTCTTCTGCCACCGCAGCATGGGTAGAAGCAGAGAATAAGATCACAAATAGCTATCTTAACCAGATACCTTTCCGCAAAGAACTGCTCAAACGACTTACCGAACTGGCCGACTACGAAAAGATTGGTGCACCCTTTAAGAAACATGGGAAGTATTACTTCTACAAGAACAACGGATTACAAAACCAAAGCGTGCTCTATGTGCAAGATTCTTTAAAAGGAGAAGCTCGCGTATTTCTTGACCCCAATCAACTATCTACCGATGGAACTGTAGCCCTGACCAGCCTGTCGTTCTCGAATGATGGCAAGTATGCTGCCTACACCGTTTCCCGCAGCGGATCAGACTGGAGAGAGATTTACGTAATGGATGCCGCTACCGGCAATCTGCTAAGCGACCACATCACGTGGGCTAAATTCACAGGAGCTTCATGGAAAGGAGATGGATTCTATTACAGCGCTTATGATGCACCAGTGAAAGGAAAAGAATTCTCTAACGTGAATGAATTTCACAAGATCTACTATCACAAAGTGGGCGAACCACAAGAGAAAGATGAGTTAGCCTATGAAAACAAGGCCTACCCCAAACGATTCTATACGGGCGATGTGAGTGAAGATGAAAAAGCATTGTTCATTTATGAATCGGGCGAAGGAAGAGGAAACGCACTCTTCATGAAGAACCTGACCAAAGAGAATGCGCCCATTGTGCAGATTGCATCCGACTTTAACTTTGAGTATTCTCCTATAGAGGTTATAGGTGACAAGATCTATTTCTATACCAACTACAATGCGCCCAAAAACAAGATTATGGTAGCCGACATCAACAATCCGGAACTGAAAGACTGGAAGGATCTTGTACCGGAAGCCGAACAGGTATTATCCGGCGCACAGGTGATCGGTGGCAAGCTATTCTTGACTTACGATAAAGATGCATCCAACCATGCGTATGTGTACGACCTAAACGGGAAAGAGTTGCAAGAAATCAAACTCCCTTCACTAGGATCTGTGGGTTTCAGTGGAGACAAAGATGAGAAAGAATGCTTTTTCAATTTCACGTCATTCACCATTCCCGGTGCTACCTATCAATATGATGTGGATCAAAACAGCTATAAGCTCTTCCGGGCACCAAATGTGAAGTTCAACTCAAACGATTTTGTGACCGAACAAATTTTCTTCCCGAGCAAAGATGGAGTAAAAGTACCCATGTTCCTTACCTATAAAAAAGGATTGAAAAAGGACGGCAAGAATCCTGTATTCTTGTATGGCTACGGTGGCTTCAACATAAGCTTGTATCCAAGTTTCTCAACCGCCCGAATACCGTTTCTCGAGAACGGAGGCATTTATGTGCAAGTCAACTTGCGCGGTGGAAGCGAATATGGTGAAGCATGGCACATAGCCGGAACGAAGATGCAAAAACAAAATGTATTCAATGATTTCATTGCTGCTGCCGAATACCTGATTGATCAGAAGTACACGAATAGCAAAAAGATCGCAATTGTGGGAGGATCAAACGGTGGACTGCTGGTAGGTGCTTGTATGACCCAACGCCCCGAACTCTTTCAAGTAGCCATTCCGCAAGTGGGAGTGATGGATATGTTGAGGTATCACAAATTCACCATTGGATGGAACTGGGCGAGCGACTATGGAACAAGCGAAGACAGCAAAGAGATGTTTGACTACCTCAAAGGATATTCTCCGCTTCACAATTTAAAGAAAGGCACCAAATATCCCGCAACGCTTGTAACGACAGCCGATCATGATGACCGTGTAGTACCGGCCCATTCTTTCAAATTTGCCGCTACTCTGCAAGAGTGCAATGACGGCACTAATGCCACTTTAATTCGCATTGATAGCAAAGCCGGACACGGAGCCGGCAAGCCGATGACTAAAGTTCTGGAAGAACAAGCATCCATTTATGGCTTTATCATGTACAATCTCAAGATGAATCCAAAGTTCTAAAATATCATTTTATCACAATAAAAGCAATATTTAACTCATAAAACAAGGCTATAATAAAAGAATATCTATATTTGCAGCATATATAAATATCCTTTTATTATAACCGATCTTTTAAAGATACACTATTATGAATATCGAACGAATCATGTCCTCTCTGGAGGGCAAACATCCCGGCGAATCTGAATATCTTCAAGCCGTGAAGGAGGTACTTATCTCTATCGAAGATATATATAACCAGCACCCTGAATTTGAAAAAGCTAAAATCGTAGAGCGATTAGTAGAACCGGACCGTATCTTTACATTCCGCATTACATGGGTGGACGACAGAGGAGATGTACAGACCAACCTTGGATATCGCGTTCAATTTAATAATGCCATTGGCCCGTACAAAGGAGGAATCAGATTCCACGCATCAGTCAACCTCTCCATCTTGAAATTCTTGGGATTCGAACAAACTTTTAAGAATGCATTGACCACCTTACCAATGGGTGGTGGCAAAGGAGGTTCAGACTTCTCGCCACGTGGTAAGAGTGACGCTGAGATCATGCGTTTCTGCCAAGCGTTCATGCTTGAACTTTGGAGACATTTAGGTCCCGATATGGATGTGCCTGCAGGTGACATCGGTGTTGGCGGGCGTGAAGTGGGTTACATGTTCGGTATGTACAAGAAGTTAACAAGAGAATTCACCGGAACATTCACCGGTAAAGGTCTGGAGTTTGGCGGTTCCTTGATTCGCCCCGAAGCAACGGGCTTTGGTGGTTTGTACTTTGTAAACCAAATGCTCCAAGCCAAAGGCATCGAACTAAAAGGTAAGACAATTGCCCTCTCCGGATTCGGCAATGTAGCTTGGGGTGCCGCAGTGAAAGCCACTGAGTTGGGTGGCAAAGTGATTACCATCTCCGGCCCCGACGGGTACATTTATGATCCGAATGGCATCAGTGGAGAGAAGATAGACTACATGCTCGAATTACGGGCATCAGGTAATGATGTTGTGGCTCCATACGCCGATGAATTCCCCGGAGCAACCTTCGTAGCCGACAAACATCCGTGGGAAGTAAAGGCCGATATAGCCCTTCCTTGTGCCACTCAGAACGAATTAAATGGCGAAGATGCTCTAAATCTCATAAAAAATAACGTTCTTTGCGTCGGAGAGATTTCAAACATGGGTTGTACTCCCGAAGCTATTGACCGGTTTATAGAACATAAAGTAATGTATGCCCCCGGTAAAGCAGTCAATGCCGGTGGTGTAGCTACTTCCGGATTGGAGATGTCGCAGAACGCAATGCATCTGAGCTGGAGTGCGAATGAAGTGGACGAAAAGTTACATACAATTATGTACAACATCCACGCCCAATGTGTAAAATACGGCACCGAACCCGATGGGTATATTAATTATGTGAAGGGTGCCAACATTGCAGGTTTCATGAAAGTAGCCCACGCCATGATGGGACAAGGAATTATATGATAAAGAAAGCTATAGCAACACTCGTATTTTCAGTATGCGTTACCTACATCCATGCACAGGACGTAGGTAACGCTACTTTCTATCATAATAAATTTCAAGGTTCGCACACATCCGACGGAGGGACATACCACAAAGACAGCATGACGTGTGCACACAAAACCTATCCTCTAGGTACCTTCCTAAAAGTAAGAAACCCTCGCAACGGAAAAGAAGTTGTGGTGAAAGTTACCGATCGCGGTCCTTTCAGCAGACGCTTAATGATTGATTTATCTTATCGCGCAGCCAAAGAATTAGACATTATCCGCAGTGGCATTGCCAAGGTGGAAGTCTCAATCTTTTCACCCATACACATCCCCTACAGAGCCTTATGCGACCTTCAAATTTGTTCTATTGTGCAAGTTCTCTCCACTCAAACAAACTATCCTTTGCCTTTTCACAAATAATAAACCGGACGAAGTCTCTTCTTTGTTACGCAAAATACTTAAATTTGCATCTCAAACTAAAAATACTACGAGATGTTATTACCCGAGCTTAAGTTACGACGCGATAAAATTCGCTCAATTATGGCTAAACAAAATATTGATGCCGCCATCATCACCTGCAATGCAAATTTACTCTATACTTACGGACAGATTGTTAGTGGATACCTGTATCTCCCGCTTAATTCACCCGCACATCTATTCTTAAAACGCCCCAACAACCTCACCGGTGAACACATTCATCCGATCCGTAAACCAGAGCAAATTATAGAATTACTCAAAGAAAATGACCTGCCTATTCCACAGACGCTGATGCTTGAAGGAGACGAACTCCCATACACAGAATACATGCGTTTGGCTGCGATGTTTCCGGAAGCAACCATTGTAAACGGAACACCGATCATTCGCCAGGCTCGCAGCATAAAAACAGACATAGAAAAAGTCATGTTTCAACGTGCCGCCAATGCCCATGTCAAGGCCTATGAGCAAATACCATCCGTGTACCGAGAGGGAATGACGGATAGAGAGTTCTCCATTGAAATAGAACGCTTGATGCGCCTGCAAGGGTGTTTAGGCATTTTCCGCGTATTCGGACAGAGCATGGAGATATTTATGGGTAGCGTACTTACAGGCGACAATGCAGCCACCCCTTCTCCCTACGATTTCGCTTTGGGAGGCAAAGGATTAGATCCTTCACTACCGGGTGGATTAAACGGTAGCCTGTTGCAAAAAGGGCAAAGTGTAATGGTCGATTTAGGAGGTAACTTTAATGGCTATATGTGCGACATGAGCCGTGTATTTTCTATTGGCAAACTTACCGAAGAAGCCTATGCAGCCCATCAGGTTTGTCTGGAAGTGCAAGAGAAAGTCGCTTCACTAGCCAAACCGGGAGCAGTATGCGAAGATCTATATAACGCTGCTATTGAGATTGTGACTAAAGCAAATTTTGCCGATAACTTTATGGGAATCGACCAACAAGCTAAATTCATTGGGCATGGCATAGGCCTGGAAATAAATGAAGCCCCTGTTTTGGCACCACGCGTTAAGCAGGAATTGGAACCCGGAATGGTTTTTGCTCTCGAGCCCAAGATTGTCCTTGCAGGCGTAGGACCTGTAGGCATTGAGAACTCATGGGTAGTAACTGCCGAAGAGGTAGAGAAACTAACCATCTGCAATGAAGAAATCATCGAACTCTAGGTTTTGAGAAGAGATTTGATTCGTAAAGGTTAGCCAAATGAGAATGCAACCTATTGACAAAAAACAATTATAATCAATTATAATTAAACTGCAAGATGCAATTAAATACGTTGTATCTTGCAGTTTTTAGTTTCAATATAGCTTTAAACTAAAGCCATATTGTGGCATAGAAGCATGAGCCGTCCTAAAACCAGACCTATATGAGGATGTATCAAAAGTCTAAACCCCTTATTTTACCCTTGTTACAAGCGTTGTGAAAGAAGTAAAAACTCAAAGAACAGAGCTTTTGGTACACCCTTAACTGGTCCGGAAAATAAATAAATACTCCATCCTTTATAACTAGTACTTTATACCTCTTTTTCCCTTCGTAAAATGCTTTATTGGCAACATTTTGTAATATCAACGTCTTTCTATGGTTAAATAATATTAATCAAAGAAGTGCAAATTCATTTCGTTTTGGCAATATAATAAACTATCCTTTTATTTATCAGACAAATAGCATAAATCCAAATTTAAGTTATGAAAGATCTGAAAATAAATAACCATGCTGTAACCCTCGTTGATCAAGTAGAAGAAAGGTTACTCGATTATTTTGCAGAAAACAACCTTCATTCAGGAAGCCAACTCCCCAATGAATTTCAGTTAGCCGAAGCACTAGGCGTTGCTCGAAGCGTATTGCGTGAAGCATTAAGCAGATTCAAGATGATGGGCATGATTGAAACACGAACCCGAAGAGGGATGGTATTAACTGAACGCACTTTACTTGGCCCAATGAAAAAAGGACTAAGCCCTAACATGTTAAATGACGATACAATGATTGATATTCTGGGTTTCAGAATTGCCCTGGAAATAGGTATATGCGAAAACATCTTTTCTAATATTACTCCCAATGACCTGCAAGATTTAGAGAAAATAGTAAAGATGAGCGAAGTAGGCGAGAACAACGAATACAACGCTATCAGTGAATTTGCATTCCACTCCAAACTTTATCAAATAGCTGGGAATAAATCCATCTCAGAGTTTCAGAATATAATTCGCAACATAATGGAGTACATCAAAGATCGGTTTCATGAACTTTTTTACAAAATAGCAATAGAAATAAAGCAAACGACACCACTTGTTTCCCATAAAGATTTATTGGAGTATTTACAAGCGGGAGATAAAGAAGGGTATAAAAAAGCAATTGAACAGCACTTCCAAATATATCGAATCTTTATTCAAAGAAGAAAAGAAGAGCAAAAATCAACTTAAATATTACATAGAACATGAAACAAAGTCTTTTGCCTTCATATTCTTCCAAGTACTCTTGGTTAATAGTGGCAATGCTCTGGATCGTGGCAATGCTTAATTATTTCGACCGTCTGCTCATTACATCCATGCACGACCCCATCATGGGTGATATTAGAATGACTGAAACACAGTTTGGCTTACTTACAGCAGTATTTCTTTGGATTTATGGAGTACTAAGTCCTTTTGGCGGATATTTTGCCGACAAATATAGTCGCAAGTGGATGATTGTAGGCAGCCTGCTCGTTTGGTCACTGGTAACAACATGGACCGGTTATGCTAATTCTTTTACAGAGATATTGATTGCCCGTGCACTTATGGGCATTAGTGAAGCTTGTTATATCCCTGCCGCATTGGCCATGATTACCGATTATCATACTAAAAGTAGCCGCTCATTGGCAATAGGTATTCACTCATCCGGCCTTTATGCGGGTATGGTCTTGGGAGGTTTAGGGGGATTCATTGCCGACCTTTGGGGATGGAGATGGGGGTTTCAGCTCTTCGGAATCATTGGAGTAACATATGCTATCATTCTAATTCTAGCACTAAAGGATTACAAGAAAAAAGGAATAAAGAAAGAGGAAAATAAAGAAGAAAGAATCAATGCGATAGATTCTCTAAAGAACGTATTTGGCATTCCTTCTTTCTATCTGTTGTTAGTCTACAACAGCATCATTGGGGCAGCTTTTTGGGTTATTTATGCATGGTTACCTCTTTTTCTACAAAAGTCTTTCAACTTATCTTTAGGCGAAGCTGGAATCTCAGCCACAGCCTACATTCAAATCGCATCTCTTGGTGGGGTTTTATTAGGTGGGGTTCTGTCCGATCGGTGGGTTAACCTCAAACCAAAAGGACGCATCTATACTTTAGTACTCGGAATCACAATCGGTTGCCCGTTCTTTTTCCTTTTAGGTATCACTCAATTATTCTGGCTAGCTATAGTCTGTATGGTTATCTTTGGACTTTCCAGAGGATTTCATGACTCAAATCTAATGCCCATATTATGTCAGGTAGTGGATAAACGCTATAGGGGAACAGGTTTTGGTATTCTGAATTTCTTCAGCACAATTATTGGTGGCATAATGGTATATATAGGTGGCATCATTATGGATGCCGACATTAACATATCACTAATATTTCAAATATCAGCCCTGGTACTACTAATAGGTAGTTGGTCACTAATGTTGATCAAACCTGCCAGCAATGAGTAAATAAAATAATTAAGGAACATCAAAGAATCATTCTCGCAATCTATTTGCAAGTTCTGATAAATTAATAATAAATAAAATGAAAAGATTAATGCTCACATTAACTGCCGCAATGCTAATATTGGCAGTTAAGGCACAAACGCCTTCAAAAACAGACGTCTTTGTATCCGGCTCAGAAGGCTACCAGTATTTCCGGATTCCTGCAATAATAGCAACGAATAACGGAACCATTTTAGCATTTGCCGAAGCACGTAAAGATGGACGCTCAGATACCGGTAATATTGATCTAGTTATGAAAAAATCAGTAGATGAAGGAAAGACCTGGGGACAACTGCAAGTAATCTGGGATGATAAAGAGAATGTTTGCGGCAATCCCGTACCGGTAATAGATAAAGAAAGCGGAAAAATTATTCTCGTCGCTTGCTGGAATAATGGAAAAGATAGCGAGAAAGATCTGATCGCAGGAACGAGTTCTGCCATGCGTAAAGTATTCGTTTTATCCTCCAATGATAACGGCACGACATGGAGTACCCCCCGAAATATCACAGCATCAGTCAAAAAAGAAAACTGGACATGGTATGCCACCGGCCCATGCCATGGCATTCAGTTACAAAATAAAAAAGATAAGGGACGCATCGTTATTCCGGCCAATCACATAGCCACACCAAACAATGCCTATTATTCGCACTGCATCTATTCAGATGATAAAGGCGAAACATGGCACATTGGTGGCACAGCTAAAGAAGGTAACGAAGCCAGCATAGTAGAACTAAAAAATGGAGACCTTCTATTAAATATGCGCAATCACGATCGCAAGTCGGGCAAATCCAGAACTGTTGTCATCAGCAATGATGGTGGAAACAATTTTCAGACGCCGCATCTACAGAAAGAGCTGATAGAGCCCTATTGTCAAGGAAGCATCTTAAATTACACATCCAATCAAAGGCTGACAAAAACACTTTTGTTCTCTAATCCGGCTTGCGAAAAGAAACGTGTCAACATGAGCATTAGCATTAGTCACAACAATGGAAAAAGCTGGAAAAAGAAATTAGCAATTTACGAAGGTCGGTCAGCCTATTCCGACATCCTTGTTCTGCCATCCGGAAATATTGGCATTCTTTATGAAAATGGACAAAACGAATTATATGAACGTATTAGTTTTGAAACATTCCCTGCAAAGCTGTTTCGTTAATAATAAGATTGATTGAATAACAATGCCTCTGTGTGCGCCTTTATGGCACACACTTTTTTTTTGCCATATATTTGTCCTACAAATATAACAAATATAAGATAGCCCTTATATATACATATTATCAATTATAAATAAATGAAAAAGAATCAACACCTAAAAGGTTTAATCGCTGCCACATTTACCCCTATGGACATAGAAGGAAATGTCTGTCTATCAGAAATAGCTAACTATGCAGAATTTCTCGTAAAATCTGGAGTTAACGGTGTCTTCGTAAATGGAACCACTGGCGAAGGCGCATCTCTCACCACAGAAGAGCGTAAGCTAGTGCTCGAACATTGGATAAAAGCAGCCAACCGTCGTATAAAAGTAATCGCCCATGTGGGTTCTTTTTGCTTGCCACAAGCAATAGAACTGGCTATTCATGCTCGGCAGAAAGGAGCCGATGGATTTGCGGCAATTGCTCCTTCTTTTTTCAAGCCGGCATCGGTCAAAGACCTGATCAATTTCTTTACACCAATTGCTGCCGCTGCTCCTGAGCTACCTTTCTATTATTACAATATGCCCTCTATGACAGGGGTTGACTTATCGGTAGAAGAATTTCTGATTGAAGGTAAGAAGGTAATGCCCAGCCTGGCCGGTACCAAGTTTACCCATAACAATCTAATGGAAATGGGAGCTTGCCTGCACCTACAAAACGGTGCTTTCGAAGTATTAAATGGGTATGACGAAACTCTGATTGCCGGCTTAGCAATGGGAGCTACATCTGCTGTAGGCAGCACCTATAATTACTTTGCTCCTGTCTACAATAAAATTCTAAATGCTATGAAAGAGAATAAAGTAGAAGAAGCCAGAGTTTATCAATTGAAATCAATTGATCTGGTGAAGATAATCATCAAATATGGTGGGGGTGTTCGTGGTGGAAAGGCAATAATGAATCTTATAGGAATCCAATGTGGGCCATGCCGTCTGCCGATAAATTCATTCTCAGAGAAAGAATATGCCTCCTTGAAAAAAGATCTGGAAACTATCGATTTCTTTTAAATATATAAATTCTTATTTACATACTAAAATGATATGAAAAAACAATTTCCAAAAAGACAAAGACTATTAATCCGGCTTTGTTTGCTGCTCTTTTTCACAGGGTTTGCTTCTACAATGAGTGCAAACGAAATTACAGGCACCGTGTATGAGAAAACGGGAGATCCTATTATCGGAGCTACAGTTCAGATAAAAGGGAAGACTAAAGGAACTATTACCGATCTTGACGGTAAATTTAAAATCGAAGCAGAGAGCAAAAACATCCTCGTTGTTTCTATGATTGGCTTCATTACTCAAGAGATAGTAGTAGGCAAGCAAAAAGAATTCAAAATTACACTAAGCGAATCTGTTGTCAGTTTAAATGAGATCGTTGTGGTAGGCTATGGTACAGAGTCCCGACGAACAATCACTTCTTCAATAACCAAAGTGAAAGGTGATGTGTTGCAAGACATTCCCATCACAACAATAGGCGATGGTCTTAAAGGCAAAATAGCAGGCGTACGTGTCACTACAACAAACAGCCAACCGGGAGCCGATGCCGAATTTCGTATTCGTGGAGGTTCATCTATTAACAACGATAATGACCCACTTATCTTAATAGATGGAGTAGAACGTTCTATAGAAGGGCTAAATCCTAATGATGTAGAATCTCTGGAGATATTAAAAGATGCTGCATCTACGGCTATTTATGGCTCCAGAGCATCAAACGGAGTTATTTTAATCACGACTAAAAAAGGATTTAAAGGTACTCCAAAAGTAACTTTCGAAGCAACCGTTGCTTCGCAGGGACCGGGGCGGAAATACAATTTCCTGAATGCCCGCGACTACTTATCAGTTTTACGTCCGGCTATCGCCAATAGCAAAACGCCCACTCTGTTAACAAGTGTAGGCTCTGCCGGAACAGGCAATGATGAGAACTCTCTTTATTCTGTTCGCATTCTTCAAGACGGAGAATCAGTTCCCACAGGTTGGCAATCAATGATCGATCCTGTCGACGAAACTCAAACTCTGATTTTCCAGGATAACTCATTTCAAGATGAAGTATATAAAACAACTCTCTGGCAAAACTATTACTTAGGAGTATCAGGAGGAGGCGACAATATTAAATATGCGGCCAGCTTAGGTTATACTGACGATGACGGCGTAGCTATCGGAACAGGGTTCAGCCGTGTTAACTTCAAATTGAACACCGACATCAAGGCCACAAAGAAAATAGATATTAGTATGGGAGCCAATTACTCTGAAATGCTTCTGGACGAATATGATGTTCAACGCGATGTAATCTCCAGAGGTTTATCTTGCCCTCCTACTCAGCGGATGTACAATGATGATGGAACGCCTACGCGAGGTTATAATAGCACCTCTCCCAGCCCTCTTTTTTATGACTACTATAACGACCAAAGTAAAAAAGTTACATCTCTGACGCTCACTTCTGCAGCTACCTATAAACTGATAGAAGGACTCACCGCTAACCTTCAAGGTTCTATGTTTCGCAGAAACTATAATGCCGATTCATTTGAGAAAGCCAACTATTATACCTCAGCCCGAGCTGCTTCATTCGCCTACAATACGCTGGAAAGAGATAAACTGGAAGCTTTTCTTTCTTACCGTCAAACATTCGGTAAGCATTCTGTCTCCGCTGTTGGTGGATACTCTTATATGACTCAGAACTCTAAACGCTATTCGGCCTCTGCCGAAGGTGGAAACTCAGACAAAGTCACAACATTAAATGGAGCACCAACAAAAACAGGTGCCAGTAGCATCATTGAGAAACAAGCTTTAATTGGTTTCTTTTCACGTGCCACTTACGACTATCAAAAAAAATACATGCTAACCATAACTTTCCGTGCCGACGGTTCTTCCCTATTTGTCAAAGATAACCGTTGGGGATATTTCCCCGGCATGTCTCTGGGTTGGATTGCAACAGAAGAACAATGGATAAAAGATCATCTAAAAGACATTTCTCTCCTAAAGTTTAGAACGAGTTATGGACAAACCGGTAACAACAGCATCGGTTTATATGATGCACAAGGAAAATACTCTGTCGATTATAAATACAACGGCAACGGAGCTATCATTACCAGTACCATGGGTAATAAAGACCTGACTTGGGAAACAACCAATCAGTTGGACTGCGGTTTTGACTTCGGAATATTAAAAGATCGCATTATACTGTCAGCTGATTACTTCGATAAACGTACTAAAAATCTGTTATTTGCCAAAACCTTACCTAACACCACCGGATTCTCTTCCGTACAAACAAACGTAGGTGAAGTGAAATTTTATGGTTTTGACATCGAAGCAAACACAAAGAATGTACAAACAAAGAATTTTAGCTGGAATACCAACTTTGTATGGAGCTTCGTGAAAAACAAAGTACTCAGCTTGTCCAATAACGGACGCGACAAAAACCGTATTGGAGGTTACTCCATAAAGAAATACGAGAAAGCTTCCGATGGCAGCATCACACAAACAGGAACAGAGGAATTTGGTGGCATTGCCGAGGGTGAATCACTCTATTCATTCTATGGCTTTAAGAATGCCGGAATCCTGAAAACTCAGGAAGCGGCAGATAATGCGCTATATGATGAAAACGCATCCGGATGGAGAAAGTCGGACGGCCAAACTATCAAAGGACGAAAAGAAGTAGGCGATTATGAATGGACAGATCGCAATGGCGATGACAAGATAACCAGTGAAGATATGTTCAAATTAGGCTCTACGGAACCTACCAGCACAGGTAGCATCACCAATGCATTCAAATACAAAAACTTCGGTTTGAATATATCCATGGACTGGGCATTAGGACACTCCATTTATGAAGAATCATATTCCAGATATTTTTTGGCCACATTCGCTAATAACTATGCACTGGTAGATGGTACAAAAAACACATGGAGCGAATCAAATCCGAATGCCAAATATGCGCGTTTTGTGGCCAATGATCCTAACTACAGCAGCAATTTTAGTCGTAAGTCCGATGTGTTTACCTACAAAGCCGACTATCTCTGCCTACGTGAAGTGAGCCTTCAGTATACACTATCAAATGCGCTATTATTCAAACATGGTGTTAAGAATATCACCTTCACGCTATCAGGAAGCAATCTGTATTTCTTCACTGCACTACCGGGAGCTTTATCTCCCGAGAAAGGCGCTTCCTCTACCTATAGCACCTCCTACTATTGCTACCCGTCTATACGCAAGTTTGCCATCGGAGCTAAAATTAATTTCTAACCATCCTATAAAAAAGACAGTTATGAGAAAAAAACTTATCATTCCATTATTAATTGGAACATTACTTTTTCAAACCTCTTGTTTTGATGCATTAGACATTAATCAAGAAAGTCAGATTTCATCTACAAGTATGTGGACATCCGAAGAAGATGCTCAGGCGGCCATATACGGCATGTATTATCAGTTCCGTAGCACCTTCAATTCTAATATCGCTTATTGGGGCGACTATCGCACCGGAGTGTATAGCACCACGCAAACTCTGGCTGGAGATATTCTCGACGCAAGCAACAATACCATTGATGCCAATAATCAGGCAGCCAATTGGGATGCTTTGTATAAGTTGATCAATATCTCCAATCTGATTATAAGACATACTCCGGACATTAGCTTCAGCAAGCAGGAAAGCAAAGACAACATAATGGCCAATGCCTATTTCGTCCGTGCATTTGCTTACTATTGGGTGGCGCGTATCTGGGGTGATGCCCCGCTGCTACTCGATGGTTTCGAATCAGACGAAGGTGAAAAACTCTTTGTTAAAAAGTCAACGGCAGACTCACTATTCGCACAAGTGGCAACAGATATAGATCAGGCGGTTCAGTTGATACCGGCCTCTGCCACGGATGTAACAATAGCCACACCGGCAGCTGTCAATATGCTAAAAGCAGACTATTACATGTGGATGGCCAAAGTAAGAGCGACCGATGAAACTCAAAAAAGTGCCTATTTCACCAAAGCACAAGAAGGCCTCACCGAAGTTCTGAATAATAAAAGCTATACATTGGCAAAAGACTATTCCCAGCTCTTCAATGCAAGCAACAAAAGCGCAACCAGCGAAATCATTTTCACTATTCGTTTCGTGAAAGACGAGTATGAAGGTGGTTTTGCCAAAAACTATCTGCTCAGTGTAAATGCAGTGGCCGCAAAAGATAAACAGTATGTAGGCGATGGCACAAGTAAAACAATTGTGATAGGAACCGAAGGCTCTTTGGCACAACGCGTCTTACTCACCACCGCATACGAAACCTTTCTTTATAAAGAAAAAACCGATCAACGTGCTCAGGCTACCTATCCGATAGTTAGCTACAGCAAAAAATATCGCTGGATTAATAAGTATATTGGCTCATGGGTAACTCAAACCCGCATCTTCGATTCAGACATTATTGTGTATCGACTGGCAGATGCTATTCTTTTTCAGGCAGAGCTATACAATGCTACAGGATATACAGACAAGGCCATCGGTTGTCTGAATCAAATTGCAGAACGGGCATACGGCAATGCAACCTTCTACAAGACAACGCTCACTACTCCGGAAGTAGAGAACTACATCATGGATGAACGACAAAAAGAGTTCACCGCCGAATGTAAACTATGGTGGGATTTGATTCGCATGGGCATGGTATTCAATCGCGTCACTACGCTCAATGGACGTGAAAGCGAAGAGGATGTTTTGTTATGGCCGGTCCATTACGATTCTTCAAACTCCAACCCAAACTTATAACAGACATAAAAGTTTGACAAAAGAGACGGGGATATCCGGTTGCTAAGCAATTGAATATCCCCGTTCTATTATAATTCGACGTATTTCTTCTCAGGTCAAAACTATTTAAACTTAAGCGCCAAAGTCACCAAGTGCGACTTCAAACCATCGTTACGATTATAATAACCATATCTCAGTTCCAACGTATTGAGCGATTTAATGCCCAGTATCCCTTTGGCAGACATCACACGGAAATTAGCACCGAACATGTTGCTGGTAAACTTTGACAAGTCATAATCACTTGTGTAATAATCTTCCTTATCAGCTAACATATGCTCTCCTTTCGCTTTAAAATAATCGACCCCATTCTGACTATAAAAACGATAATATGGAGCGATAGATACAAAAGGAGTTATTTTATAAGGCACTTCCAGTTCAGCCGTATGAGCAGTTAGTTTCCAACTGTCCGTGTAGTAGCGATAGAAACTTCTCAGAATGATACGGTCAGTCAAGAAATAATTGGCTCGCAGTCCGATAGGTAACTTAAAGCGGTGGTCGGGTAGCTTTTCTGAGTAAAATGGTATATTGGCATTAACAGGATCTCCAAAGTAAACCCGCTGATAAGCCGTCCCCAACTGTCCGGTTTGATAACCAATATCCGCCAACAAAGATACCTGTAGCTCTTTGTTTACTACTTGCGTTACCCCCAAAGCCAGGTTATACGAGTTTCGCGGTGCGCTATCTCCCTGCTTATACTTAAAATCATTATTAGCCTTTCCTCTCAACTCATAAGGCAAAAGAATCTTCCATGTATCCAGAAAAACCGATGCTTTAGCCGTAAACTCACGGTTACCATCCTGCGTAGCTTTAGAGTATACCAGATTTCCTCCAACAGAAGTATAATCAAATTCATTTGAAAAAGACAAACCTCCACCCAGCGAATACTTCCGCTTCGTGTTCTCAAAAAGATAACTAGCTGAAGGATACACACGCACATCCCCGCTGGAGGCCGAAGAAATAGTCGTAGGATCTATCTTATCCGACGAAGCCGAACTGTAGACATCTATTCCAAGCTCAAAATTAAAATGATGTTTGTTTAGCTTCTTATCGAACCTGCTCAACTGAAGGTCAATAGAAGTTCCAAAATCGTTCAATCTTTCGTTGCCCACACCACCGGTCACAGCCGAGTGGTCTCCATCTTGATGATAGTAACTTGTCACAAAGTCCACCTCATCGATTTTTAGTTTTCTGGAAGCCGTACTATCGGTTTGCGCTTTTGCCACATTCATGAAGAACATAAAAGCAGCTACTGACAGAATTACTTTTTTCATCCTTTTTTCAATGTATTAGTTACAGCCGCAACCGCCGCCGGTTTTGCCTCCATTACCACCCGACGCACCTTCGCGATACATCAGAAAATTATTCTCATATCTCTCAATCGAGCGGCTGGAAAGCACCATCTCCGCATCATTGAGTTTCGATTTCTGATATGGCTTCACGCTTGCGCACGAAGTCATCATCAAAAGCGTGTAACACACGCACACCGCTAAAAGTACATACCTCATCATTTAATTAATTTAATGTTATTTGATACATAAAGCTTGTTTGCATCATCCACAAGAATGCATTCAATGCCGTTTAATTGATTAATCATACTTAACCCGTCGGTCACCCCGAGAATACTGATTGGCGTAGCCATCGCGTCAGCTAATTCGGCACTAACGGTTATGATCGTCACACTCTTGATCCCCTTTATCGGATAGCCCGTTTTAGGATTAATCGTATGCGAATACAGTTGATTGTTAATCACCACAAACTTCTCGTAGTTGCCCGATGTGGCAACCGATTTGTTGGTGATATTGAGTGTAGAAAAATAGCTCTCTTTAAGATTCGGATTAGCAATTCCTACTGTCCAAGGCGAACCATCCTCCTGATACCCCCACGCATTAAGGTCGCCCGCAGCACTCACAATGCCATTCTTCACCCCTGCTTCCAGCATCACCCGCTTGGCACAATCAGCAGCATATCCTTTGCCAATGCCACCAAAACCAATGCGCATCCCTTTATTTTTAAGAAATACCGTTTTGGCATCGCCATCCAGTATAATGTTCTTATAATCAATGAGATGAACCGCCTTTTTGGCTTTGTGCTTATCCGGCAGTTGTGTCAACGACTTATTGAAGTTCCAGAAATCCTTGTCCAGCGAGCCATACGACAGGTCAAAATAGCCTTTCGTCAGTCCCGAAATCTTCTGTGCTCTGAACACCAGATCATAGAATTCCTGAGGCACAGTAACCGGATGAATACCCGCTTGAGCATTCACCTCGTTGGTCACACTATCATCGCTAAACGTGGTCAGCAGTTTTTCAATCCGCTTCACCTCATTTATGCCACAAGCAATTTGCTCGTGCCCCAACTTCTCGTTTTCACTCAGCGTACAAAACTCAAAGGTATTTCCCATTAGTCTTGTTTGAACCTTCACCAAAGTCATCTTTTTCTATTTCGTGTAACGGCTAATCTCCGTCACATAATCCTCTACAGACTTTTTCTTGTCAAAGCCACTCCATTTGTGAAGCACTTTCCCGTCTGTGTCTAGCAGAATCATGTAAGGGAACTCACCTTCGGGGTTATACACCTCCGCCAATCTATCATTTTGCTCTTGTTGTTTTTTAGGCAATTGATTTTTCTTTTGACGAGGAAAGTCGGCTAGCAAAAGCACTAACTTTTGATTGGCAAATGAAGTAAATGTCGGATCATCAATAATCACTTTTTGCAATTGAATACACGGGGCGCACCAATCGGAGCCCGAAAATTTAAGTAAGATAAGTTTGCTGTCTTTTTTAGCCAAAGTTAGTGCTTCATTCAGGCTGCTAACTTGAGCTTGAACACATATAGCCACCACTATAAGCCCCAGCGTAATTGCCATTCTCTTCATCATAATTTTAATTCTTAATTACTTAGTCACCAATAAAATCAAAACAGTCAACGTTTTTTAAGTCATTTTAAGAAAAATGGTTTTTTTCACGTAACATAAAGTAACAACATAGCCTATCAACTTTTTGTTTTAATGCGGCACACATATTAACAGAGAGAGAAAGTTGTATTAAATGAAATTCTAAATCTAAAGGTTCTTTCACATTTGAGGCGAGTAGTTTATAAAAATAGTAAAGGAAAGGCATAAACATATAGACAAAAGGGAGGGATAATGTAAAAATTACAGATATGCCTCTACAGGCCTTCTGAGAGGGGTTTGTTGAATGTCCGATATCAGCGTGTTGAAAACGTACATTCAACACGCTGATATCGGACATTCAACACCATGAAGTTGTATCATCACCGAAAACCATACCATTTGTAAAGAAAAGTAGAGACAAAATATCTTTTTTATCATAAAAAGTAATTTATTACAAAAAAAGGCTATATTTGAACTTTATTGTCCTTATGGTTAACCACTAGTGTCCACTAAAGATTGGGTAATATGTGGTTCTATGACCAATATCACTATGCTTGCTGGTAGATTTTCATACGATCAGCATAATAATTAAATATATAATGGGAAAATCAGTCTTCGCTTTCGCTGGAATAATTATATTATGCACTATTGTTTTACATTCATGTGCTAATTCAAAAAAGAACGAGCAAATATCCGTTATTGATGAGCTAGATTTTAATACAGATAGCGTATTTTCTTTTATTCAAAATCAAGTTAATTTTGGGCCACGCGTGCCAAATTCCAAAAACCATATAGATTGTGGAAACTATTTAATTAAAGAGCTTTCTCGCTTTAAAGCTGATGTAATAGTGCAAGAAGCTACTGTCTCCGCATATAATGGAGAACGATTAAATATTCGAAATATAATAGGACGGTATAATGTTAATAAAAAGAACAGAATACTGTTATGTGCGCATTGGGATACGCGCCCTTATGCCGATTGGGATCCCGATATTAGTAAACAAAACACTCCGATAGATGGAGCTGATGATGGGGCAAGTGGTGTGGCTGTTCTTTTGGAGACGGCAAGGCAAATTAGTTTGAAAAACACGACATTCGGAATTGATATTGTCTTTTTTGATGCAGAAGACTATGGACCACCACGTTCTTTACAGAATCCTCCTAAAGGCGACTGGTGGTGTTTAGGCTCTCAATATTGGGCGAAACACCCACATGTACCTAACTACCAAGCTAATTTCGGGATTTTGCTTGACATGGTTAGCAGCAGTAATGCTACATTTTTGAAAGAAAAAATATCAGTGAAATATGCTGCATCAGTAGTAGAGTCTATATGGGCTCAAGCAAGAGACTTAGGATATAGTCAATACTTCAAAGATGCACTGTTGCCAAATGGAATTACAGATGACCATTTGTTTGTTAATACTATTGCTAATATTCCATGTGTTGACATCATTAATACCGATATGGCAACAGATCATGGATTTCCGAAGCATTGGCATACTCATAACGATAATATAAGTGTTGTTGACATTAACACTTTAGCTGCTGTTGGACGTACCGTTTTAAAAATAATCTATTAAATATTGCAGTCTGGTTTATACACAAGTTCATGTTAAAATCATCTACGGAACGCAAATTACGCGCAAATCAAAATTTCACTTTCTATCTTCCATATTCAAGACTTTCTTTATATATTCTTTATTTGAATTTAGGATCTAAAGAAGGAGGATGTATTCCCGAGGCTATAGATGCAAAAGGAATCATTATTGATCTCCGATGCTACCCCACTTCTCAAAAAGTGAAAGGGTATTGGGATTTTGAACAATTGTATCCCAACTCAACTGCATTTGCAAAATTAACGAAACCGAGTATTGAAACTCCCGGATTATTTAGCTTTAAAAGCGTGAGTACAGTGGGGAAAAAAACGCAGAGTTTTTTAAAGGTAAAAAAATCATCTTGATTAATGAGTTTTCTCAAAGTCATGCTGAATTTATGGCTATGAAGTACAGATGCGCTCCCAATACGCTTGTCATCGGTAGTACAACTGCGGGAGCTGACGGTAATGTGTCTAAGATTGTATTACCGGGAAATATTTATACTTCTTTCACAGGGTTGGGAGTTTATTGTCCCGATGGTAGAAAAACTCAGAAAATAGGTATTATCCCCGATATCGAAGTTAAGCCTACTATCAGAGGCGTGAGGTCAGGCCATGATGAGGTGCTGGATAAGGCTATTGAATTCATCAATAAATGATTAATTCTCTAATAACATAAAAAAGAGACGCTACCTCTCTTCTTAGCTGGAATTACAACCTCTTTCAGACAAAAAAAACTAAAATAATGCCATTATCAAGGAAAATGATTATTTTTACATAAATATTTAGGTAAGCAAGAAATATGGCACAAGAAGAATTTCTAAAAATTAATTTTTTTGGACCGATAAAGGAAATCACTATCGAAAATGTGAAACCATTCACGTTTTTTATAGGTGAATCAGGTAGTGGGAAAAGTACCTTATTAAAGGTGTTGGCGATGATGAGACACATGTATAAGCAAATAAATCTACGCTCTTATTTGAAACAAGGCAATGTTATAGATAAAACGATTGATTTGAGAATGGCGGATTATTTGCGAAATGGAGGAATGACCGACTATGTAAAAGAATCTACTGAGATTGTTTATCGAAAAGGTACGTTTGAAATTAGTTATACTAAAAAAGGGGGATTGAAAGGTACTAGATCTGTTATTAGTAGAGAAGATTTGTCGCTGGAAAAAATTTCATTTCTTTCAGATAAAAGAGGCTCTATCGCATCTTTGTTGGCCAATTTGAGTGATGGTGCTTCCTTGGGTTTCTATTTGACCGAGACTTTTCAGGATTTTAAAAAAGCTACTGATGAAATTAAAGAATTAGAAATGTCTTATCTGGGTGTTCGGTATTTTGAGAAGAAGGCACAGAATGGTACGCGACAGTTCTTTATTGGAAATGCAACAGATGCTGATGATATATACAATATAAAGTTTGAAGATGCTTCATCGGGCATTCAAACAATGACTCCTCTTGCTGTAATTGCAGAGTATTTCTCTAAGCATTTTGATATCATTCAAGCGTCAAATGCTTCGATCGTTGGTTTGTTAGGGCAAAATGACAGTTTGTCTTCTTTCAGGCACGATATGAATATTGGAGATATTTCGAACCGAGCGATGCATATGATCATTGAAGAACCTGAACTAAGCCTATTCCCGAAAGCGCAACGTTCTTCTTTAAATATGTTAGTAAGCAAATGTCTGAATAGCAATATCAATATGACACTGACGTTGGCTACCCATAGTCCATATATTATTAATCATCTTAATTTATTGATTAAAGCCTATGATAAAGAAGTCAATATAGAGGGGGCTGCTTTAGACTATGACAAGACAGGCGTGTATGTAGTAGAAAATGGTACGTTGAGAAATATGAAAGTGCTGAATGCTCATTTGATAAATACGGATTATCTATCTGATGACATTGATGAAATTTATGATGAATATGATAAATTGGACGAACTGGCATGATAAATTTATTAAAGAATGAGTTGCCACTTCATTATGGATTACATCGTTCAACCATCAATGTACCTAGTGAAACGACCAATGAGGAATATTTTGATTTGCTTGACGGAGGTAGAAATTTCGTTGTCGAATATAAATCTGGAAATGTATCTTTTGAGCACAACAATAAAACAGAGATAGAAATTATTAACTATGAGGCGTACATTGGAGGATTCAGTAGTAGCAAATTTGAAAGAGGCCGAAAAAGATGTGATTTCATACTCTATGAGGCTGGAGGTTCGGCTGATAGTTTTATCGTATTGAATGAACAAACATCCGCTATTGGTTCTACGGTAAATTTGTACAAACCTATTTTGGGAAAGAATAAAGCTGTGATTTTTCCCGGAGGAAAGTATGAAAAGGTTGAAGTGCAATTATTAAAGACTCTGGAAACCTTGATGGATGTTTCTACAATTAGTTTATTTCTTAATAAATACAAGCGTAAAATCTGCCTGATGTCATATGTTATTAACGATCCACAAAAAATGGCTGGACTAAATGCCAAACAATCTTTTTCCGGTAGGTACAGAATGCTAGAATCAAGGGTTACTGGAGATAATGGAGCGGAATTGGAGCATTTAGAAATTAATGCCAAAGGTTTTGAATATAGAAGAATCAGCCATGACTATTTATTTAAACTCAGTTAGGTTTATGCTTTTTACTGTAACTATTTATCCTATTTTCTTACGGATGGATAAATTTGCATTTTAAACTAATCTTAAAGTTGAGGCTTTCATTACCTATCTCGGTAGATTCATAGAATGCACCGTTTTATTCGTCAGGAATATTTGCTATTCTCAGGGTGTTCTTCCGAACAATCGTCTTCTAAACAATTTTAAGCTCTCACCTTTTGGATTTAACAAATTCAGCGCATCTAAAGATTGTGATTGGAATATGTCAGATGTTTTTTAGAAATAGATTTTGAATATATTTCCTGACTTCGGCGATTTTTGTTTTATTTCTTTCTTTTAGACAAACACCACTGATAATCAACGTGTTATCAAATTAAGCCAGCGATTTTGGGTGATGCAAACAGGGGAAATATTATTTTTGCATATGTTTGTACGCAAGAAACGACAGACAGTAATGTGTCTAACATTGTATTACCGGGAAATATTTATACTTCTTTCACAGGGCTGGGAGTTTACTATCCCGATGGTAGAGAAACTCAGAAAATAGGTATTATCCCCGATATCGAAGTTAAGCCTACTATCAGAGGCGTGAGGTAAAGCCATGATGAGGTAATAGATAAGGCTATTGAACTCATCAATAAATGATTAGTTTTCTAATAATATAAAAAAGAGACGCTAACGTATCTTTTCTATCATAAAAAGTAACTTATTACAAAAAAAGGCTATATTTGAACTTTATTGTCCTTATAGTTAACATATTATTACTAGAGCACTATGAAAAAAACGAAATTCTGCCTGTTACTATTTCTGCTACTGCCTTCAGCATCAAGCATCGCCCAAGAAATAACCGAAGACAACTACTTAAAAGTAGACTCGGCGATATGGAAAGAATACGAAGCGCAAATGGGAACTATCCAAACATTCTATCATGAACATCCTGAGAAAAAAGATAGTTTGGTGATGGTCTCTGATGAGATATCTAAAATAGCCGACAACAAAAATATGGATGCAGCTGTTAAATACGCCTCTACCCCTAGCGGATTGGAACGCTTATTCATGGTACGCCTTTCTTTTTCTAAAGATTCACTATCTTCCATATTAAGCTCATTATCTCCACAAATGCAAGAATCTCCTTATGGGAAAAGCATAAAAGAGCATATCCAAAACAAGCAAATTGAGATAGGAGATGCACCTTATGACTTTAAAGCGACACGCCCTGATGGCAGTAGCTTTGTTCTTTCTTCCCTAAAAGGAAAACAAATCCTCTTCTTGTATGGCGGGCTCTCCTGCATGGGTCAGGAAGGACGTGATAAGCTAGATACTCTCTATCGACAAACCTCACGAGAGATGTTCGACATTGTAATGTACTTGCCATGTTCATCATTAGCAATGCTAAAAGAGGCTAGAGAAGAATTTCCATCCGATTATATTTTCGTATCCGATTTCCTCCAAGATCGTAGCCCCGTTAAGATCATCTACGGAACGCAAACTACACCAACGAGTTTTGTCATAGATACAAACAATATTGTGATTTTCAAATCTAAAGGGCTCAACATCAAAAAGATTAGTGGAATTATCAAAAATGAATGAGGTAATGAATAGCCGTGTTACCAATTCCTTCTTTATTCTATTGTTTTAATCAACTCTAAATCCGAACTACAGAGAATCGGCAAGTTAGCCGTAATCTTTTCTGCAGGCCAATCCCACCATTTCAAGCCTAGAAGATAGTTGATTAATTCATCGTCAAATCGCTTCTTTACTATTCTAGCTGGGTTTCCCCCTACAACACGATATGGCGGTACATCCTTAGTCACCACCGAATTAGCAGCAATAATTGCTCCATCACCAATGGTTACGCCCGGCATTACAGTTACGTTTTGCCCAATCCACACATCATTGCCCACTATCGTATCTCCTTTCAAAGGCAAATCAGCCAACGCTGGCATTGCCTTTTCCCATCCGTTCATCATGATCCCAAATGGATACGTTGTCACCGAGTTCATCTGATGATTCGCTCCATTCATAATGAATTGGATGCCTTTGGCTATGGCACAAAATTTGCCGATGATTAGTTTATCTCCAATAAACGGATAGTGGTGAGTGACGTGCTTCTCGAAATCTTCTGCACCATCTGCGTCATCATAGTATGTGTAATCTCCAACGATAATATTAGGGTTGGTCACTACGTTCTTGATATAACACACTTGCTTGATATTCTCGTTGGGATATAATTTGTTGGGGTCTGGTCCGTTAGTCATCTTAATGCATAATTTTTCACAGCAAAGATAAATATCTACCTTAAAACAACAATAGATATTTCAATTATTATTATACAATATGCACATTAACAACTGAAATATCTATTATTGTTATTCACCACAAAAATGCTTAATCGTTAGAAATAGCAGAACAAAATACTATCTGCTAAAGATGCCAGCTGAGGCCAAACGTATAAGTCCATTCACCGAAGAAAAAGGCCTGACTGGCTTTGTCTGAGCTATCTCTCGTCGTACGTATGCTTGGCATGTTAATGTATCCCTCTTTCAATTCAGAACGGAGGAAAAACAAATCCCACAATAGAACATCTACCCCGGCCTTGGCACTCAGTCCGAAACCTGAAAGATGAAAAGCATCATGCCTATCTTCGCCCATAAGTGTAGCGTTTGTTTTAGGCAAGAGAAAACCTGCACCTCCACCCAAGAGGCCGTTAACTTTCAGAATGCCTTTGTGATAATAGTTCTTATAAAACTCAATCTCCGAATTGATGTAATTCAATCCATCCGTATGCTCGTATATCAAGAAATCTTCAGTAAGTTTTATAGAACCATCGTTGATCCTGTCTTCAAAAGCAGGACGCACCTTGCCGTCTATGTCTACCGTCTGATTCTGATTCATCACATACTTCATATGATCCACTCCAATAGTAATGGCAACATTATCTTTAATAAAATAACCCAACCTGAAGTTTGTTTGTGGAATCGTTATTCTATCCAATTGGAAATAGTTATGATAACTAAACGATGATGGTCTGTCGGACGCTTTCACATCACGCAGAGTAAAGTCATAATCATTCCCTTTATAATGAATATCCGAATTTGTATACGCACCCCTGTTCCAACCCCAGAAGGCATAAAAAGTCCCTTTCTTATAAGCCGGTTCAGATTGGGCAAAAGCCAATGTGCCACTGGCAAGAAGAGAGACGATAACTAATAATTGCTTAAACATAACATTTTCTTTCATTTCAATTAATCTGTATTATTTTCCAAATACACTTCTTTAACATTAAAAAGATAGGACGTACCATTCGTTATTCTCTAATGATAAAAAACGCTGTATTTTAACAAGAAAAGAACTATATTTGTTCAACAAGTGCATAAATCTATTTTCTATAATGACATGTTATTATAAGGCCATTCATAAAAAATGATTTCTTGAGTAAATCACCCTTTTGTATGAAACAACAGAAAAGATCTAAACATTGGAATGATTTATTAATTTGAAATTATAGAAAAAACAATGGAACTGCTTTTTTTATTTTAATGATTTGAGAGCAAACTTAGGATAAAATTAAGTATTTTACTTATATTTGTTCACGTAAATCTTAAGAGAAAGAGAACATGAAAGTATTAAATCTATCCTATTACATAAGTGGATTATTAATCTTTATATCGCTTCAGACACAATCAACAAATACTCTAAATAACAGATTATATAGCTTGAAATTCAGGCAATTTTCAACTTTAGATGGGTTACCAAATAATGAAGTACAGACTGCTTTTCAAGATACTAACGGGTTTATCTGGATTGGTACTAAATTTGGATTGTTTCGTTACGATGGATATGGAGTCAGAGAGATCAAATCGAATCTTCATACACCTCAACTGCTGACCAGTAATAATATACAATGCCTTGCAGAAGATACAGACAGGCGCTTGTGGATAGGAACGAATATGGGTTTTAATATTCTTGACCAACGGTATGGACATATACAAAAAATCATAATTCCCAGAGCAGTGAATAACAACATCAATTCTATACTTATACTAGACAGTTGTAAGGCACTTATCGGAACTGAAAATGGGCTCTATCTTTATTATTATCATCTAAATTATTTTACTCTTTTTGATAAAAAGAACACTCAAGGAATATTCCCTTCCACCACAGTTAAAACACTCATAAAAGATTCCAATGGAGATGTCTTAATCGGTACATGGAATAGAGGATTATACCGCTACATTCCTTCCTCCGGACTTTTCTATCATTACCAACCCCTCAACCAACAAAACTCAGTACACTGTCTATATGAAGATTCTCAAGGCACACTTTGGGCAGGTGGATGGTCAAGCGGACTATATCGCCTCCATTTTTCAAAAGATCGAAGGCAGATGACATTCGATTCGTATCGCCATATACCTTTCAATAATAAAAGCCTATCTCACGATCTTGTATATTCCATCTCTGAAGAAGAAACGACCCATACTTTATGGGTAGGCACCTCTTCCGGACTAAGTATCACCGATATCAGATCACCCGGAAATTTTACCAACTACCAAACACATCATTCACCCCACAACCTTCCTTCCGGAGAGATAGACGCTCTACTCCAAGACAAAGGCAATGGTGAAATGTGGTTAGGTTCATTGGGGGGAGGGATTATCCATACCAATATCCGCAAACCTCTTTTTGAAGCCAACGATACCATAGCATCAGATGTCAATATCCTTACCACTTCTGTCTACTCTATCTATATAGAAGAAAATACATACTGGATAGGTGCTGAAAACCATGGAATTATGCGCTACTCACCAGAAGATTACAGTCATAAAGAATATTCTGAAATGCCCGAATTCAGTAACATAAGTTCTATGTCCACTATTATCGACATCACCCGAAGTACACGCACAAACGAACTGTTTCTGGCTAGTTTTAGCGACGGGCTCTACATTTATAAACAAGGTAAACCTGTTCGAAACTATACAAGTAATAATTGTAAGTTCCTACCTGATAACCATCTGTCTGCCTTGTTCGAAGATGAAAATGGCAATATATGGATCGGTACGCAAAAAGGATTAGGAGTGATTTGCCCTGACGGGTATGCCACTACTCTAAGCAGTTTAGAAACAGGCGTCGCCCCTATAGATAATTTTGACATCTCTTATATCACTACCGATGATCTGGGTAATTTATGGCTTGCTACATCTAACGACGGAATCATTCGTTTGAAGGCAGACCCCAAAAACCTCCGGAAGAATAAAGTGAAAAGATATAATTTAAAGAACAAAAAGCTTTCCGCCAACCAAGCATTCTGCCTCTATTTTGATTCACAAAAACAACTATGGGCAGGTACAGAGGGTTCCGGACTATGTCTTTATAATCCAGATACCGATAGTTTTGACGATAAACAATTGCTCTATAACTTACCAGGAGACATGGTCTGCAGTATTGAAGAAGACAAGAGCGGAAACCTTTGGTTAGGAACCAATTGTGGCTTAGCACGCATCGTTTCTGCCGGAGATGACGAACATACCTCTACGCGCGTCTTTACAACTGGAGATGGATTACAGGATAACTATTTTAATCCTCACTGCTCATTCCAGCTCAATAACAAACTATTCTTCGGCTCCAACAAAGGTTTTATCAGCTTTGTTCCGACCGAACTAAACCACACCAAACGAACCGTAAATTTCTATATAACAGAAATTTCCGTAGGAGGACATAAACTTAGCCAACTTAAAGCGAATGAACGGGAGAAAATATCCGCCCTTAACCCGGAATTTACAAAAAAAATCGTTATACCATATAAATATAATGACTTACGCATAGAATTTTCCTCACTCACTTACAATAATCCCCAACTTAATAAATATGCCTATAAACTAGAAGGAGTAGACGAAGAATGGAAATACACGGACGGCACACACCGACTAGCTGAATACAACAACCTGTCTGGAGGTACTTACACCTTTTTGGTTAAAGCAACCAATGAAAACGGCGATTGGAGTCACATCCGCCAATTGGAAGTAAAAGTCCTCTCCCCTCCTTGGGCCACTTGGTGGGCCTATCTTCTCTACACCGCCTTTGCCGGCTTATTTATCTACTACATATGGCAAGATTTCCGCCACAATATTGCGCTGAAGAACTCGCTGCGTATGCATGTCATGGAAACATATAATAAAAATGAAAAGCAAAAACGGGTATTAGTAAATATCGACTCTTACAAAGTACAGAACTACGATGAAACCTTCCTCAATCAAGCAATCGAATGTGTAAAGGCTCATCTAAAAGATCCAGACTTTAGTGTGCCACAGTTTGTCGAATCCATGGGGAATAGTAAAACCACACTCTACAACAAACTTAAAGATCTTACAGGAATGAATATTTCCGGGTTTATTCAGAACATCCGCCTCAAAGCCGCTTGCCAAATTATGCAGGAGCAGCCCAATATTCGCATATCCGACCTTGCTTATACAGTCGGTTTTAGCGATCCGAAATACTTCAGCCGATGCTTCAAGAACAGCTATGGGATGCAGCCTAAAGAATACATGAAAAGATACCAGCCAAAAGTGGAGAATAAGTCAAAAAAGATAGAAAAATAGTCATTCTCCCTATTCTGAATATAATTATTCCTTTTATAAAAAGATGCGTTATACTTTTGTTTCAAGCAGAAGTAGTGAACTTTTGCTTCATTTCATGTTAAATCTTAAAAGAAAGGAAAAACAAATGAGATCTAATCCAATGAAAAACCATAAGGCCATGTTCGCCTTATTGTTTTGCACAGGCTTTCTTACAGCTTCGCCTCAGCAGATTTATGCTGAACAGATGCCAGCTTACGTGCAATCTTCCCAGCAATTACAAACCGTAAAAGGACTAGTGAAAGATGCGTCCGGGCAACCCATCATCGGTGCCAGCGTTTTAGTGAAAGGAAGCACAAACGGGACCATTACTGACATCGATGGTAATTTTCAATTATCTGTACCCTCTGGTGCTATTCTACAAATTTCTTACATCGGTTACATCACACAAGAGGTAAAAAGCATACTCGGCAAACCACTTCAAATTATACTCAAGGAAGATACTAAAACACTTGACGAAGTAGTTGTGGTAGGGTTTGGTACGCAAAAGAAAGTCAACCTTACCGGATCGGTAGGCACAATTGATGCAAAAGAGCTCGATTCCCGTCCGGTAACCAACGCGGCACAAGCTCTTCAAGGTATTGTACCAGGTCTGCAGATCACCCAAAGCAGTGGTAGCCTCGAAGATACTCCTTCTATAAATGTGCGTGGTACCGCTACTATCGGTACTGGATCCACCGGCTCTCCGCTCGTACTAATTGATGGTTCCGAAGGAGATTTGAACAGTATCAATCCTCAAGATATAGAAAGTATATCAATCCTGAAAGATGCTGCAGCTTCTTCCATCTACGGTTCGCGTGCACCCTTCGGAGTTATTCTGGTCACGACAAAAAGTGGTAAACAAGGTAAGGTCGTTGTAAACTACAACAGTAGTTTCCGTATCAGCAATCCTATCAATATGCCTGATGAAATGGATTCTTATACTTTTGCCACTTATTTCAATGCGGCAGCTGTAAATGCTAGCTGGTCCAGCCCTGTTTTCTCAGAAGAACATTTAGAGCGTATTAGCAATTATCAAAATGGCACGCTCACAACATCAGTCCCTGAAGGCTCTAATGGCTATTGGGCAGATGGATACGGCTATGGCAATGATAATATAGACTGGTTTTCTGCTATATACAAAAAGCAGACATTCTCTCAAGAGCATAATTTCAGTGCTTCGGGGGGGGCTGAAAAGATCAATTTCTATGCCTCTATGAACTATCTGAATAACGACGGACTCATGAACTTCGGAGAAGATGGTTATAACCGCTACACAACCACCGGTAAAATAAATGCGGAACTTACTAATTGGGCGAAGTTTAATTATACCACCCGTTTCACAAGAACCGATTACAAACGGCCGTCTACCATGACTAGCAGTCTTTATACCGATCTCGGTCGTCAAGGCTGGCCTACTTTGCCGCTCTACGATCCTAATGGATATCTTTATTCCTCTCCTTCACCCGCATTGGGATTGGCAGAAGGTGGAGTAGATAAAACACAGACAGATAATCTCTATCAGCAGGCTTCATTCACTCTTGAGCCAATCAAAAATTGGATTACACACGTCAACTTCAGTTATCGCACCGAAAACATGAATCGCCATTGGGATTCTCAAATGCTATATAATCACGATGTAAGTGGCGATCCATATGTGTACACTACCAGTTCCAATGTATATGAAGGCAATGAAAAAGATTGTTACTATAATTGGAATGTTTTTTCCGAATACAGTTTCAATATCAAGGAAAAGCATAATTTCAAGGTTATGGGTGGTTTTCAGGCAGAGAACATGGATATCCGTAAATCAAGCGCTCAAAGCTATGGCATTATCGTTGAGAGCCTTCCGGTTATCGACCTCACTTCTTCAACCGATTATTATGGAAATACAGTAACTCCAACAGTTTCCGGTTCCACTAGCTCCTGGTCTACTGCCGGTTTCTTCGGTCGTCTTAACTACGACTACTTAGGGCGTTATCTGGCTGAAGTCAATCTTCGCTACGATGGAACGTCACGCTTCCGCGCTGATCAACGCTGGAATCTATTCCCCTCTCTTTCACTTGGATGGAATATCTCTCGTGAAGCCTTCTTTGAATCACTCTCTGAGAAAGTAAATGCCCTTAAACTTCGCTTTTCATACGGAGAGTTGGGTAACCAGAATACCGATAGTTACTACCCCACTTATCAATCCATTACATACACTGCCAATAACGGAACCTGGCTTCAGGATGGAGCATTGACAAATACAGCAGAAGTTCCAGCACTCATCAGTTCTACTTTAACTTGGGAGAAAGTACACACATGGAACATAGGACTCGACTGGGGAATGTTTAATAATCGTTTAACTGGAAATTTTGACATATATACTCGCAAGACACTCGATATGGTAGGTCCTGCCCCTGAACTTCCAGCCACTCTGGGCATTGATGTACCCAAAACGAACAATACTGACCTTAAAACTTCTGGTTGGGAATTATTGGTTTCTTGGCGAGACAAACTTACCTGCGGTATGAACTATGGCATCACTTTGTCTTTGGCTGACGCAAAAACAAAAATCACCCGTTATCCCAATGACACCGGTACATTGGATAGTTACTATAGTGGACAAAATTATGGAGAAATATGGGGATATAAAACCCTTGGGATTGCACAAACCCAAGACGAAATGGATACACACTTAGCCGAAGCTAATCAAGATGCATTAGGTAGCAGTTGGACTCCCGGAGATGTGATGTATGCCGACTTAAATGATGATGATGTAGTAGATAACGGCGCCAATACCCTGAGTGATCATGGAGATCTAAAAGTCATAGGTAACACTACACCACGCTATCAGTTTGGCATCGACCTGACAGCAGATTGGAAAGGATTCGACTTTCGATGCTTCTTTCAAGGAGTGGCTAAACGAGATTACTGGGCTAGCAGTTACTATTTTTGGGGTGTATCTAGTTGGGGAGAATGGTGGTCTGCCGGTCTAAAGCAACATCAAGATTATTGGCGGGAAGATAATACCAATGCATATTATCCTCGTCCCATCTTTGGTGACGATAAAAACCAACAAACCCAAACCAGATATTTACAAGATGCTTCTTATATTCGTTTAAAAAACCTTCAAGTAGGCTATACTCTACCGGCCACCTTAACACAAAAATGGGGAGTTAGCAAATTACGATTGTTTGTATCAGGAGAGAATCTTTGGACCGGAACTAGTATGACTAAGATATACGACCCCGAAACCATTAGCTATGATGACAATGATGCCGTAAACAGCAAAATGGCCTATCCCTTATCCAAAACTTTCTCTTTCGGATTGAGTATAACCCTTTAATTTGACCATTATGAGAACAAAAAAAATATTTCAGAGCCTAGCTTTGCTCATCCTCATGAGCATGCAGACCGCATGTAATGATTTTCTCGATAAAGAACCTGAATCAACTATATCTCCAGAGAACTATCTCACCACCGAGACGGATCTTAAAAGTTATGACGACGGACTCTATACGAGCATTCTTCCTTCTCACTCTAACTGGAGTTATGGAACTTTCGGCGATGACGAACATACCGACAATCAAGCCTACATAACATATGACAACCGCTTCGTACCCGGTCAGTGGAAAACAGCCCAAACAGAAAGCACTAATTGGTATTTTAAATACATCTACAGTTGTAACTATTTTCTCAGTAACGTACTTACTAAATATGAAGCTGGCGAGATATCCGGTACGGATGCTAATATACGTCACTACATTGGTGAAATGTACTTCATGCGGGCCTACGAATATTTTAAACGCTACCAGATGTTTGGAGATTTCCCCATAATTACCGAGCCTCTAGAAGACAATTCAGAAGAACTAATCGAAGCTTCTAAACGTTATCCGCGTAATGAAGTAGCCCGGTTTATTCTAAGTGATCTAGACGAAGCCATTGATTATATGGAGTCCAATCCCGATGACAATAAAACCCGTATCAATAAAGAGTCGGCTCTGCTACTCAAATCGCGTGTGGCCCTGTTCGAGGGTACTTGGCTCAAATATTTCAAAGGTACTGCTTTCGTACCCGGTGATGATAACTGGCCTGGCATAGACAAGAGTTACAATGCTGATTTCACTTACGAAGCAGGGAGCATAGATGAAGAAATAAACTGGTTCCTCGCACAAGCAATGGATGCCGCTGAACAATGCGCTGCTACTTTCACTCTGGTAAGCAATACCGGACTTGTGCAACAATCTACATCTGATGCGATTAATCCCTACATGAATATGTTTGGCGATGACGACCTGTCAGACTATAGCGAAGTGCTTCTCTGGCGCGATTATGATATCAATCTAAGCACCCATTGCGTGGTGGTGGCTGCACAATATGGTGACTACGGCGTGGGAGTTACCCGTGGATTAGTCAATGGATTTCTTATGGCCAACGGCCTTCCCATCTATGCCAGTGGTAGCGGATATGCAGGAGATGATTCTATTTCCGAAATACGAAGCAACCGTGATTCTCGCCTTTCTTGCTTCCTCAAAGAGCCGGGGCAGCATAACATTCTCTATTCCGGTACAGGCGAATACTATGTTGATCCTGAGCCTTATCCCGATATTACCTCCGGAAGTTCTGAACAAAAATATACTACCGGTTATGCCTTACGTAAAGGTGGATCATTTTATCAGGACCAATGCGGTAATGGGGCCTGTTACACCGGCTCTATTACTTTCCGTGGTGCTGAAGCTTATCTCAACTATATGGAAGCTTGTTATGAACTCAACGGTTATCTCGACGCTACTGCACAAAGCTATTGGGTAGCCCTACGTAGCCGTTCACAAGTGGATACCGATTACCAGAAAACCATCGATAATACTGACATGTCAGAAGAAGCTCAATGGGATTGGGGGGCTTATTCCGCAGGGGAACTGGTTGATGCCACTTTGTTCAATATTCGTCGCGAGCGCCGTTGTGAGCTTATGGCAGAAGGGTTGCGCTACATGGATCTTCGTAGATGGAGAGCCATGGATCAAATGATCACTACTCCCTATCACATAGAAGGTTTCAAACTGTGGGGACCTATGCTGGATTGGTATGATAGCTCAACTCTTATATATGAAGGAGGGAGTGCCAGTGGTACCGCTAATGTTTCTTCACCTTTATTGAGTGAGTACATGCGTCCTTACGAAGTGCTATCCAGTTCATTGGCTTATGAAGGATATACATGGACAGCAGCTCATTATCTTTATCCTATAGGTATTCAACACATACTAATTACTGCTTCTGATCAAAGTGATCTTACAACATCACCTATTTATCAGAATCCTGGTTGGTCTACAGAAGCCAGTCAGGGTGCCGGTACTGTAACAGGATTCTGACAGAAAGATTCCGAATATATTAAAGAATACAAAACCCTATAAGATAGCCCCCTGTTTAGAACCTCCATTGCAGGGGGCTAATTATATATAAATAATTCTTTTGTTATGGCAAACAAATCACTCGTAAAAGCAACTATCCTGTTGTCTATTTTCATCGCGCTACCTTTTCTGACTACTTGGGCACAGCAGAAAATGAATTTCACTGCAGGGAAACAAACGTTTTTACTCAATGACAAACCTTTTCTCGTTAAAGCTGCTGAAATTCATTACCCTCGCATTCCTCGAGATTATTGGGACCAGCGCATTAAAATGTGTAAGGCACTGGGCATGAATACTCTCTGTATATATGTATTTTGGAACATTCATGAACCTGAACCTGGAAAATTTGACTTTACCGGAAACAATGATATTGCTGCTTTCTGCCGCTTAGCACAAGAGAACGGTATGTACATTATCCTTCGCCCGGGCCCTTATGTCTGTGCTGAATGGGAAATGGGTGGTCTTCCTTGGTGGTTACTCAAAAAGAAAGATATCCGTCTGCGTGAGCAAGATCCCTACTTCATGGAACGCGTTCAGTTGTTTGAACGAGAAGTGGGCAAGCAGCTCGCTCCGCTCACCATCCAAAATGGGGGCCCCATAATTATGGTACAAGTAGAAAACGAATATGGATCCTATGGAGTTGATAAACCTTACATTGCTGCCATTCGCAACATCGTCAAAGAATCAGGTTTTAATGATGTCGAACTGTTTCAATGCGACTGGAGTTCCAATTTCACCGAAAACGCTTTACCTGATCTGCTATGGACCGTCAATTTCGGTACTGGAGCCAATATCGACCAACAATTCAGCAAACTCAAAGAGCTTCGTCCCGACTCCCCGCTCATGTGCAGTGAATATTGGAGCGGCTGGTTTGACAAATGGGGAGATAAACACGAAACTCGCAATGCAGATGAGATGGTAGCCGGTCTGAAAGAAATGATAGAAAAAAATATATCCTTTAGCTTGTACATGACACATGGAGGTACTTCTTTCGGGCATTGGGTGGGTGCTGACAGCCCCGGATACTCTCCTCGCTGTTCTTCATACGATTATGATGCCCCCATCAGCGAAGCGGGGCAAACCACTCCCAAGTTTTGGGCCCTGCGTAACATGATGGCTCGCTACCACAACGGTAAACTCCCCACTGTTCCTAAAGAGTATCCCGTCATGAGTATCCCTGCTTTTCGCTTCACACAAACTGCCCCTCTCTTCGATAACCTTCCCAAAGCGATAACTAGTTACGACATCCACTCCATGGAATACTTCAATCAAGGTTACGGCTCAATCCTCTACCGCACCACTCTGCCCGAAACTGAAGTTTCATCCATACTTCGCATAACCGAAGCACACGATTGGGCACAAATCTTCATAGATGGAGTCTTTATAACGACCCTCGACCGTCGTTATGGAGAAAAAGAAGTTACCTTACCACCACTTCGCAAAGATGCCCGTCTCGACATATTGGTAGAATCTATGGGGCGCATCAACTACGGCCGCACCATCAACGATTATAAAGGCATTACAGAAAGCGTAGAACTTCTCACCGAAAAGCAAAATTACACGTTTAGCTGTAACCTCAAAAACTGGCAAGTCTACTGTTTGGAAGATAGTTATGCATTTGCCGCTTCACGCAACTACGTGCCCCTCTCTTCTGCCGCAAGCCCCGGATACTATCGTAGCACCTTCTGGTTAAAAAAGACAGCCGACACCTTCCTTAATCTGGAACAGTTCGGTAAAGGGCAAGTTTACGTAAACGGTCATGCCATCGGACGCTTCTGGCACATCGGACCTCAACAAACTCTCTACATGCCTGGCTGCTGGTTGAAGAAGGGTGAAAACGAAATCATCGTACTCGATGTAAAAGGCCCTAGTCAACCGATAATTGAAGGACTCGCCAAGCCTATACTCGACAAACTGAACAATCCTCAACCCAAAATTCACCGTAAAGAAGGACAACAGCTCAATCTCAACAATGAGACACCTCTTTCCGAAGGCAGCTTTAGTATGGGCAATGGCTGGCAGGAAATCAGATTCAAGAGCCCCATAAATGGACGCTACTTCTGCCTCCGCGCAATCAATGGCTATAAAGGCAACGAAGCAGCCATTGCAGAATTAGATATACTGGGAACAAATGGCCTTCCTGTAAACCGTGAGCAATGGCACATTCTTTACGCCAGCAGTGAAGAAACCCACCGAGGCAACCGCACTGCAGACAAAATATTCGATCATCAGGAATCTACTTTTTGGCAATCCGCCACCGGTATCTCCTATCCTCACGAAATTATTATTGATATGGGTACAAGTAATGAAATCATAGGGTTTCGTTATCTTCCACGCATGGAACAAAACATTCCCGGAAACATTAAAGACTATCAGATATTCATAAAAGAGAATGCTTTTATTTTAAATTGAAAGAAGAAAAAACTGCTGACACTTGTGTAGATGCTAAAAATGAAATGGTAGCAAGGGATAAAAACGCCAAAGTGATGCCATTCATCAAGCGTTTCCGCCCAACCGTCCTCATAATTTCCGTAAACTTTATATCATCTCTATTTTTGTTGCCATACAATAAAATTAGAGATGATAAACAAAATTATGATGTGCATTTGCACAAATCTGGCAATCCTGCTTCCTCTATCTGCACAATCGGTCAGCGGAAGAGTTCTTGATAAACAGAACAATCCTTTAGAAGGAATGAATACTGTTATCCTACAGGCTAAGGATTCCGCTTACATTATCGGAGGAATCACTGATGCAACAGGCCGGTTCTCTTTGCCTGTAACAACTTCAGGCAAATTTATCCTTCAGTTCTCTTCTATCGGATATCAGAAGCATTCCATTCCTTTCTCGTTGGCGCATGAAGGTAAGAAGCAGATAGGCGACATTACGCTCAGTGAAGATAGTTATCTGCTATCGGGAATAACGGTAACAGCAAAAAAACCGGAAATGGAATTAACTTCTTCGACTACCGTGGTCAATCTGTCATCATCTATCATGGGTTCACAAGGAACCTTGTTTGATGCGTTGAAAGGACTGCCGGGTGTGCAAGTCAGAGAAGACGGCACCATCTTGCTCAACGGACAAACAGGGGCAACAGTCATGATCAACGGTAAACTGACCTACCTCACGGGGACTAGTCTGGTAGGTTATCTGCAAGCCATCCCAGCCTCATCAATAGGCAAAATAGAACTTGTCAGCACACCATCAGCACGATACGATGCTTCAGGTAAAACAGGGCTGATTAAAATCGAAATGAGTAAGAATACTGTTCAGGGAATGCTTGTTTCTATCCATACGGGGTATCAGCAATTAAATAACTATGGCAAAGGGAATGGAGGCTTTGCACTTCAGATACGTAAAGACAAACTCAATTTCTCTGCGAATTATGGGTATTACCAGGGAACAGATATTAATCCTACAATCATTTTCAGAGACCACACCGATTACGAGCAGGCAACGGTCATGCCTGTATATTTAAATCAATTAGCGCATCGAACGTATGACTATAAACACCAATCTTTTAAGGTCGGAGTTGATTACGATGTATCTCCCCGTTTGTCTATCGGCGCATATAGCAACAATAGTTGGAACAAGCAACTCAGAAAAGAGAGAATGGCATCGACTTTCCTGTCAACACATTCGAAAGCCGACTCCACCCTTACAACGTGGAATAGAAACAGATTAAATCAAAGCAATCAGCAAGGGGGAATGAACGCAACATATAAGTCAAGGAAGAAACTAGAATGGAGCACTGACTTTGATTTCCAGACTTACAATTCGTCAAATAAGCAAGCCCAACAAAGCATATTCCGATCCTACACCACCGAGGAAGATGCACTGGCCGACACTCTAAGCGGAAAGCTGAAAGCCAGCATACAGATCTATTCATTACAGACAAACGTTGAGATGCCACTTACGGACAAACTTCAGTTCAGCGCAGGCGCCAAAACCGCATTAGTAGAAATTGATAACACCACTCAATATGAGAACAAGAAAAGCGGTATCTGGACACCAGACTTAGACATGAGCAACCGCTTCATTTATAACGAAGATGTTTATGCAGGATACTCCCAGCTACAGGGACGAATTGGAAAAGCAACCCATTTTGAAGTGGGCTTGCGAGTGGAACATACACGCATAAACGGCAAGATGAAAGAAGACAGATCAAAGAATAATTCTGCCTTTCGCACAAGATACACCCAGCTTTTTCCATTCATACAGCTAGAATACAAATGGGAGAAAGATTATAGTCTGGCACTCATCTACGGAAGCCGCATTGTACGCCCAAACTATCAAGATATGAATCCCTTTGTGACGATTAACGATAAATATCTATACGATCAGGGGAACGTCAACCTAAAGCCCGAATTAAGCCAGAATCTTGAATTGGCCCTGGTGCTAAAAAAGCATTACCGCATAGTACTTTTCGGCACATACACACAGCACCCTATCAGCAAAAGTTACAGAATTGACGCTGAAAACCGGGCCTGGGTATACCCGCTGAACCTTTCGTCCGATTATGCTTATGGTACCAGGCTCACTGCTGTCAGCCTACATCCATCGGAGTGGTGGACAGTAAACTCCACCGCCACATGTATCTACAAAAAATATGCATGGGTCACTAATAGCGAGAAATTCTACAATAAAGTGGTTACTCCAATGATCTATTGTGGCAATCAATTTAAACTAACTCACGGATGGGCCGCAGAAGCCAATGGATACTGGAACGGAAAAACCCCAATGGGACAAGCGATGGTAGAACCACTATGGTCTGTTTCCATTGCCGTTTCAAAGAGCTTGTTCGGGAATAAAGGTTCTTTACGTTTATTTGCAAACGATGCTCTATCATCCGGCTACACACATATCAATCTTGTCAGTACTACCCAGGAAGCCTGGTATAAAGAGAAGAAACAGCCTATGATCGGCATCAGTTTTTCTTATAAATTCCACCGGGGAGAAGAGATAAAAGATTCACGCGCAAAAAGTGAGATTATTGAGAGTAAAAGAATAAATTTGCAAAAATAAAAGAACATCAATGAAAACATTCATTCGTTGGATATCACCTTTGTTACTGGGAATCGTTATGTTTAACTGCATACGGCTGGTTACCGATCTTCCCCTCAATGATCAATTCTGGTCTAATTCGCTCCGCTATCACCTACAGGCGCTGAGTGTTACCATATTGTCGTGCTACTACTTCGATTATCGCATCCGTAAGTTTTTGAACAAAGACAGCTCGCGCATAAAACAATCTACAGTAAGAGAGTACCTGCTCCTCACCTTCATCGTTTTTGTTTCGTTGAATCTCATGATGATTACAGGTGATTTTACAGGGGTGCTATATATGGGCAATCATCTAAACGATTATGTCATAGCCAACGTTATTTACCTTCCGCTTTTTCTACTTTACTACACCCTTGTACGAAGCTATCTGATTACCACGAATTATCATAAGCAATCACTACAGCTCGAAAAGGTAAAAGTAGAGCAACTGGACATGGAACTTAAATTTCTCAAATCACAATATCATCCGCATTTCCTGTTTAATGCGCTCAACACCATCTATTTTCAGATTGAAGATGAAAACTCTCAAGCCCGTTCGTCTATTGAGTTGCTCTCCCAGCTTCTGCGATATCAGCTATATGACATACAGAAGAAAGTAACCCTCCGGCAAGAGATTGACTACCTGAAAGCGTACATCCGTTTCCAACAAATGCGTATGAGCCAACGACTGCAACTCACACAAGAGTATGATGAAAACATTGGTGAACAAGAGATACACCCATTGCTTTTTCAACCCTTGTTGGAGAATGCCTTTAAATATGTAGGCGGTGATTACAGAATCTCTTTCAGCTTCCGGCTAAATGAAAACCAACTCTTTTTTAAAGCTGAAAACTCTATGCCGGCAGATGCAATCGAGCAGAAGCAAAAGGAGAAAGGTATCGGCATTGAAAACCTGAAAAGAAGATTGAATCTACTATACCCCGAAAAACACCAACTCACTATCACGCACGACAAAGAGGTGTTTCGTGCAGAACTCACTCTAAAACTCGATTCGTATGCAGATTAAATGTGTCATAACAGATGATGAACCCATCGCCCGTAAAGGCATAAGGAGCTATGTTGAGAAAATAGATTTTCTTCTATTGCAAGCAGAGTGTGAAGATGCTTTGCAACTTAACAACCTTTTGATGGCAGAGCAGGTGGACTTGCTCTTTCTTGATATTGAGATGCCCCATCTATCGGGCATGGAGTTTCTTGCGCAAATAAAGAATCCTCCTAAAGTGATCATCACTTCCGCTTATGAACAGTATGCCTTGCAAGGATATGAACTCAACGTCGTCGACTATCTATTAAAGCCTATCTCATTCGATCGCTTTCTGAGAGCCGTCAACAAAGTACACGATTTAATAGAGAAAGAGCAGCAAGAGACCAATGACTCTTACATCTTTGTGAAAACGAACAAACTATTAAAAAAGGTAACCCTCAGCCACATCCTTTTTATTGAGAGCATGGAAAACTACGTGATCATTTACACCGATGAATCGAAAGAGATTGTTTATACTCCGCTAAAGAAGATGATGGAGTACCTTCCCGAACAGCAATTTCTACAAGTACACCGCTCGTATGTGGTGAATGCCACCGCAGTGAAGGCCATCGAAGGAAACCAATTGATCATGGGAATACATAAAATTCCAATTGCCAGAAACATGCGTGAACATGTGTTTGAAACATTATTAAAAAATAAACTAATCTCCAGATAAATAAACCTCTGTTTACCTGACCGCCAAAATAAATGAGGGTAACTTTTTTGCAAAAGTTACCCTCATTTATTTTAAGATATGATCAACTCAATACGCTGCATCGGGAGTGGTTACCCTGATCAACTTCGCATTGACAAACTCATAAATACCCGCAGGTGATTGTTCCCTGCCATATCCTGAATTCTTCGTTCCGCCAAACGGCAGTTCCGGAGCGATGCCGGTAACGTGGTTAATGTAAACCATCCCCGTATCTATGCGGCGAGCCACCTCTACCGCCTTGTCCGTATCCGTTCCAAAGACCGTACCTCCCAAGCCAAAAGTAGTATCATTGGCCAGTTCGACAGCCTCGTCTACATCCTTCACAGAATAAACGACCAATACCGGACCAAATATTTCTTCCGAATAAGCACTCATATCCTTTGTGACTCCGGTTAGGATTGTTGCCTCCATAAAGGCACCCGGACGATTGAGGCGCTTCCCGCCCGTAATCAGTCTGGCACCCTGTTTCACAGCCTTCTCTACCTGTTTCATCACATCTTCCACAGCCTTCTCGCTACTCAGTGGAGCCAAGTCTGTTTTCGGATCAAGTGGATCACCCACTACCGCACTTTCGAAGATTGATTTGGCCTTCTCAATAAATTTATCCGCAACAGACGCCTGAACAATAATTCGTTTTGGCGACACACAAACCTGTCCCGCATTCCATAACCTTCCGGCCGTTGCCGTCTTCACCGCTTTGTCAATGTCCGCATCGGGCATCACAATAAAGACATCACTACCACCAAGCTCCAACGTAGATTTCTTCAAATACTTACCTGCCATCGAAGCAAAACTGGCACCCGCAGGTTCACTTCCCGTGAGCGATGCCCCTTTAATCCGAGGATCGGCAACCACCTCGGAAACCTTTGAACCCGGAACAAATAAGTTGGTGTACACCCCTTTTGGAGCACCTGCTTCAGCGAATATCTTCTCCATTATCTCAGCCGCCTGAGGCACATTGGAAGCATGCTTCAGCACAACCGTATTGCCCGCCATGATGTTGGGAGCCGCCGAACGAGTGATCTGATAAAAAGGAAAGTTCCAAGGCTGAACGCTTAGCAACACCCCTATCGGTTCGTAGCTAAGAAAAGCCTTTCCACTTGGAGTATCCAGTGGAGAATCGGCCAGGAAATTCGCACCATTAGTGGCATAATAATCAAAGATATCAGCTGAAAGCTCTACCTCGCCAATGCCCTCACGAAGTAACTTGCCCATCTCCACAGAGCACAGTTTGCCCAATTCCTCTTTTCTTTTTCTCAATATTGCAGCTACGTTATGCAGCAATTCAGCTCTTACGGCAAAAGAAGTTTTCCGCCATGTTTTAAATGCCTTATCGGCATTCGATAAGATGGTATCTATTTGCTGTCCCGTCATCTCCTCATATTCCTTTTCAACCTTATTGGTTGCAGGATTAACTGTTTTAATACTTGACATTGCATTCTTAGTTTTAAAGTTTATAATGACAGTATAACAGAGATCAGCATTTTAAGTTTGCTGTTTTAGCAATAATCACTCATATTGTAACGTATTTAACGTTAGTTCAACAACATTATGTTACTGAGAAGAAAAACAGAGATAATTGATAATTTCTCTTATATTTGCTACCCTAAGGTATTATTAAACTTAGCAAGATTGACGAAGTAAATAGCGCAAGCCGTACATACCTTTGCAGAAACGAAAAACGGCATATTATGACGAGAACATTTCATTCAACGACTTCATCAAATATTGCGGTGATTCACTGTATATCTGCCTAAAATAATATCTTTGTGCTTTATTTAATTAAAATCAAATACAAGATGAAAGTATCTATTTTTCATATTTTTCTTTTGTTCTTATGTTTGCCATCTATTTGTTTCTCGCAAATCACTGAACGAAAACAGCCGCAGGAATGGAAATATCTAGTTAAAGGAGCACGCTTTATGGACCGCTTTTTGCCAATGAAAGGGAATGATCTTTCTTCGGACACATGGGGGATTAAAGGAGTTATTCCTCGCTATGTTGATAATGGAATAGAAGACCGTATATGGTCGTATTGGGGAGGAAATATCATAAAAGGGAAAGACGGAAAATATCATCTATTTGTTTGTGGATGGTTGGAGAGTTCTCCTAAAGGTCACTCTGAATGGCCTCATTCCACCGTGTTCAATGCGGTTAGTGATACTCCCACAGGCCCTTTCACCTTACGTAACTTGATAGGTAAGGGACACAACCCTGAAGCGTTTCGTTTAAAAGACGGGCGATATGTGATTTATGTTATTGACGGGCGGTATGTATCTGATGATATCAATGGCCCTTGGGAATATGGCAAATTCGAATTTAATCCCAGAGACAGGGCAATCATTGAAGGATTGTCCAACCTCTCATTTGCACAGCGTGAAGATGGTTCTTACATTATGGTTTGCCGGGGCGGAGGCATCTGGATAAGTCAAACAGGTCTCTCAGAGTATAATCAAATTACCGACAAACGTGTTTATCCAGACATAGATGGACGTTTCGAAGACCCGGTTATCTGGCGTGATAACGTTCAGTATCATATGATTGTTAATGATTGGTTGGGACGTATAGCTTATTATCTTCGTTCAAAAGACGGGATTAATTGGGTTATCGATCCGGGCGCAGCATATGCACCAGGCATTGCTGTACACAAAGATGGTAAGAAGGAGGATTGGTTTAAATATGAAAGGCTTAAAATATTTCAAGATAGCTATGGACGAGCCATACAGGCAAACTTTGCAGTAATCGACACTCTTAAAGGAGAAGATAAACCCTTTGATAACCATAGCTCCAAAAATATTGCTATTCCTTTGAATCCGGGCTTACTTTTAACAATGCTTGATAATAAGCCTGTTGACAAGCACACTAAGACCATTCGTTTACTAATTCAGGCTGAGCAAGGATTTAATCCCCAAACAGATATTGATTTTCAGTCACTACGTTTTGGTGCTTCATCTGAAGTAAATTTCGGACGTGGATCTAAAGTGTTAAAGGTGGATAATAAAGAGAACGATTTGATCGTGACATTTGATGCAAAAGGGAATGGAATCACTAAGGACGAATTTGCTCCCAAGCTTATAGGAAAAACAAAATCCGGAGAGTTGCTCTACGGCTATGCTCGTTTACCCTATACTAATTATGTGGAACCTATATTGTCGGCTCGCGCTCCTCACTTCCAACTCGAGAATAAAAAATGGTATTGTAATATTGAGATTCAGAACTTTGGGCAAGTGGCTTCATCTGATGCTAAATTGAAGATAGAAATAGTAAAGATGGGCAAAAAGAAACAAATTGTTTGGGGACAAATATCATCTCTTAAGCCGTATGAAAAAATCATGTCGCGATTCCTTTGTAGCAAATTAGCCGAAGATGATCTGAACTCTGAATTTGTAATTACCATCTATTCAAAGAATAAAATAGTATCCGTATTTACAATAAAGAGTACAGAAAAACAATAATAAGGCAGATACTTCATGTACTACCTTTATATGTTCTGCGAGACTCCCATTGATTAGGGGCTTATTTTTCCAAAAAAGTGGCTCAGACTACCATTGAATAGGTTATCTGAGCCACTTTTTTAACTATCCGGTATCTCCGGATAGTTACGCTATAAGACAACTCAGTATCTGCACAATGAAGGTAATCAGTTCATTCATTGCTTAAACAAAACTAGTTTAAAGGTATCAATAGAGGTGAAAAATCTCTTTCCTCACCATTCAATTTCAACTTCTTATGAACTGTAGGGTCGCCTTTTTTCCATGTTATATATAGGTCAAACTCTACTTCATCCACACGGCCATTACCCCAATCAATTGTAAACTTCTGATTTTTATAGTCTTCGGTAGGACTAAATTCGCCAAAGCCTAAGATCGTGTTTGGTACGGTTTGGTCTAGCGAGTTACTGTAGCATCTGATAGCCAAAGGGTAACAGTAAGTAGCCCTTGTGTAAAAGTGCTCACTATCCTCCTTCGAATAGTGATATTCTTTCCCCTCATAAACAATTTTAACTTTAGATAAGAACGCTTCATCATTTAGCAGATCATTATTACTTACGTTAAACTCAATGCTATAATTCACAAAATCCCATATTACATCACTATTATTATCGCTACAAGACGTGTTAACGAATAACATCATGATAAAAAGAAAGAATAGTTTAGTCTTTTTCATATTCTAATAAATTTAGTTAGTGCTGAATTCCTATGTATGTACTTCAATTACACATCAAATATACACTAAACTATTTTCAAGTCTATAATTTAAGGTGGATTTTATTTCAAAGACTTCTTCTCTCTATCTGATAGTTGTACCTCTCTTATATCCATTTTAGTAGATCATCTATATTTCTTAACCCGTTCATCTTGAATTACGCCAGACCAATTCATTCCGTAAGCAAAATCGTACGTATTGCCATCAACATCCTGATAACAACGCATGTCTCTGGGGGTATCCTCGGCCTGTTTTTCCACCGTATTCATGTCAAGAGGCATCTGCATAGGAAGAAGAGCAGAAGGTTCGCTACGTCCGGTCACAAAATCCAAAATAATTTGATTTTGCACATCAAAGGTAACAAACAGAGCATCAGCATAAGGTTCTATCTCTTTCATTACTGTCGGATTATTAAGGTTAATAGATACAATAACAGGTCGATCTCCCATTGCTTTCCTGGTAGAAATGACCAAATCCATATCCCCCTTGTTGACCGTTTTGGTGGTCTTGCCATTGTATGTTCTATTGGTGAATTTTTCAAAAGGATCACCACCCGCGATACTTTGTGGCCGACCATGAGTTGCCGTATAATCATCATACTGCAAACTGATAGGCACATATCCCGTTCCTCCGGCTTTTACATCCTCAAGACTATACCCACAACCTCCGTTGGGCGACTCAATGAAGACGATGGCAAGATCAGCTTCTTCAGGCGTATTCACTACCGTGAAGTATTTAGACATCAATCCTTGGCTAACGGGAGTAATATCTTGAGCCTTAATCATATTTCCCCAAAAACCACGATAAGCAGGTACATGGCGTGTGGGAATATAGACCTTTTTCTTTCCTGACACCGGCAGACAAGAAGCATGATTCTTCAACATAACCACACTTTTTGTTTGCGCATCATATCCTTCTTTCATATATTGAGGGCAACCCACCGTTTCAGCACTATGCGCAGCGTTCAGATATGGATTTTCGAATAACCCTGTACGAAAAATATTCATTAGTAAGCGACGAGCGGAAGTACGCATACGTTTTATCATCCACTCTTCACCATGCTCTTTTACCCCCATTCGGTAGGCCTCCAGAACAGGCACTATATCGTTATTGCCTCCAAACTGGTCAACGCCCGCCATCAAAGCTTTGTAGTGACGTTGGGCAACTGTCAGTCCTTCCACACCCCAAGGTTTGCCTGAATGAATGCCGGGATGCTTTTCGTCTGCCGTTACCAACCAGTCAGTACATACCACCCCATCATAACGAGCTTCTTCACGAAGTTGGCGGTTAATGATATCAGGATCATAGCTATTGGCCACATTTTCAGAACCTTGCCCGTAAGAAATAGTGTAGTATGGCATTATTGCCGAAGCCATTCCGGTCTTCCCCTCCAATCTAAAAGCCCCTTCAATAAAAGGTATCTTCTGAAGTTTCATATTATTATTCGGATACACAGCATACTTTCCGAAACCATAGTGTGCATCGCGTCCCGCTTCGCAGGCACCACCACCCGGCCAATGCTTTGCCATAGTGTTCACACTATGATAACCCCAGCCGTCAGCTATTTCATCCTCATCTTTTGAAGTTTGGAATCCGTCGCAATAGGCACGCGCCAAATCAGCGGTCAGCTTCGGATCTTCTCCAAAGGTACCATGACATCTATACCAACGAGGATCGGTGGCGATATCCACTTGCGGAGACAGAGCGGTTGTAAAACCAAGTGCCCGATATTCTTCAGAAGCAATCTCTCCGAACCGCTTTGCCAATGCGGGAGAAAAAGTCGCTCCAAGTCCCAATGGTCCGGGCCACTGAGAGATCTTCCCTCCGCCTCCTGCATTAAATTCCGCATCAGCTCTTGCCGAGTGTCTCGGGTCAGAAGAGTTGTTGGCCGGAATGCCGTGTCCCAGCCCTTCAACATAGGCCTGCACTTGATTATTCCAACGAGCCGCCACTTCAGGACTTTCAATAATGGTAACCAATACATGGCGTAGATGATCCTCTTTCAAAAAGCGTTTTTGATTGTCACTCAAATCCCATGCATTCGCCCCGCTTTCCTTATATTCTTTCCCATTATAAGTAGAGATATCATAAGAGGTGGCCGGAACAGCCTCATGATTGCTATATAGCATCAACCCCGCTATTTCTTCAATGGAAAGTTTACCTACTAAATCCTCTACCCGCTTTTCTACAGGTTCACGCCAATCCTCATACACATCTAGTTCACCATCGTGATTAAGATCTTTAAAGGCATACCCGTCTTTATAGATGATTTTAATACCCGATGCCGGAGAATATCCTAGTGTGGCACCTTTTTCCTGAGTGATAAGGCGATAGCCATCATACTCCTGTTCTGTCCATTTTTGCATATTATATGGGATTAAAGAGAAAGCAACCACACAAGTTGCCATAGAATTCCGAAACAACATAGTGAAAAGTTTTATTTTAGTTCAAAGATAATGAAAAGTTGAATCAATAGAACTAATTCGGAAAAGATAATCGTTAAATATATCAAATATGCGTTCAAGAAACGAAATTAGGCAATGTCACTCTTCTCTTCATTTTAATTTATTTTTCTTCTACTTCATTTTCTCGAAACTAGAGATCGGAAGATCGAAAGAAATTAGTGTACCTTTAAATTCAAACGGTAAGTCGTATGTCTTTGTTTTGACACCCACTGCTTCTTTAGCGCAGAATAGTACAGCTCGATTACTTACAATACGAAACATTGATCCATCTGAAAGAGTGGATATAACATTGTCAAGACCGCAGCCGGCATTATGTTCATTGCTTTTTGAAGTTACCCCTCTCTTAATCGACTCAAACAATGCTTTCTTGTCGTCTTTGGCCCTTGAATACGCATTTTTTACTGAATTAGCTATACCCGCTCCAAAATCACATATTGCAACATGTATAATCCTTTTTATCTCATCATAATGGATGTACGAAAAAGCAATCCCATTAGCTTCCGAATGGTCAAAGACATTAAAATATAACTCATCCAAGCTCGAGGTTAGCCCTAAAAAGTTAATCGTTGGAAATTTGTTGGTAAAATAGCGATGCACATTCTTCTCATATTTTTCAAATTCACCTTCAATTACCTTCCACAAATTTAATTCAGAACCACCATCTAAATCCAAATGATCAGTATCGATTTTCCAATAAAGAGTGAGACTCGTATTCCTCTGGATAAACTTTTCTAATTCTTTATTTCGAATATTCAGCAAGATTAAATACCCATTCTTTCTTATTGCCTCCATAAAACAAGAAAGAAGTACTATATGGAAAGACGAGATGTTTTTCTTAGAGATAGCTCTCTGAAGATTAATTTTGACGCAACAATCCGGAGAAGAAGATTTTCTTAAATATTTCATCCACGAGCTAATGCGCTCTACCCATTCTCCTTTGTCTGCATTAGTTAAGTTATAAGTCCTTTTAATTAAATATTCCATATTAAGTATTCTTTACCGCTACTAATCGAGTAAATAGAAACAGAGAAGAGAGCTTCTTTCTGTTTCTTCCAAACATTGCAAATCCTTTTTGTAGCATCAATAAAATCACAACGTTTGCAAAGGTAGTGATAAAAAATTAATCAGTCAGGCGATTTTCAAACAAATACTAAATTTTATATCCAGATTATTTTTTCACATTCAATACTCTTTCTATGCATCGCAATCTCACTTTTTGCAAATTTACGATCAGAAAGTGAATTTGCAAAAAAGAGTAACTATCCCCGTTTTTCTTTCCACAACAGCCAAATTATCCCTACTGCCGAAAGAAACATTTGAGCCATCACCCAATTCCATCCACCTAGTTGCCAGCAAAGTATTCCGGCTAATGTTCCGAGCGCTCCTCCTGTGAAGAATAGAGACATATAAATGGTGTTGATCCTGCTGTGCGAAGAAGGATCGAGCGTATACATCATGGCTACATTGCTCACCTGAATAGACTGAGCGCCAATATCGAGCAACAGAACTCCAACAACCATAGCCATAACCGAATGCTGTCCAAACCACATCATCAAAATGCTGACCACTACAAGAGCAACAGCCACGAAGCGAACCTTTGTGACCCCGCCCTTATCGGCCTTTTTTCCCATGATAGGCGCCACCAATGCTCCGGCAACAGCTACCAGACCAAACAATCCGATGATTCCACTACTAAAATTGAAAGGAACTCCACTCAAATGAAAAGTCAGGGTGGTCCAGAAAGCTGACAACAAACCAAATTGAAGAATCCCGATAAACGCCAAACGACGGAGCAATTTGAATCTCTTGAACTGAAACAAAGCCGATCGTAACAACTGAGAATAGCTTCCCTCAAAGTTCGGCTTCCCGTTGGGTAAGAATAAGGTAAGAAAAACCGTTCCAATCGCAACCGCTATCAATGACACCAGATAGACTTGACGCCATCCCAAAATATCGGCGATTGTTCCGCTAAAAACCCGTGCAGCCAATATCCCGATTAAAACTCCGGTAAAGATAATCCCTACATTCTTGCCTCTTTCTTCGTGATTGAACCCCGCAGCCATTGGCATAATCACCTGAACAGAGACAGCAAATAGTCCAATCAATACACTCAACACCCAAACAGACACAATAGTTGAACTAAGGTAGAGCAGCACCAGCGCACCAATCAACAAATATTGTAACCCCAGAATCAGCTTCCTCTTGTCCACCTTATCGCCAAGAGGAGTTATAAAAAACAATCCCAAACCATAGCCTATTTGAGACAACATAGGAATCATACCTACGCTCGACTCCGACACATTAAATTCAGAGGCTATTTCCTTTAGAATCGGTTGACAGTAATAGATGTTTGCCACAGTAATCCCCGCACAAGCCGCCATCAACAAAACAAGCCAGGCAGGAACAGTAGCAGATGAAGTTTTCCTTTTAAATGAAATTGAATTCATGTCTTTTTACGATTAAAATTGATACCACTAGAAACGCTGCAAAGTTAAATTCAGTTCCCCTATTCTATTGTACCAAATCCAAACGAAAAACTGCAAAATTCAAACAATTGGCCTGTTCCGATAATCCTTAGGACTTTCGTTATTGATTTTACGAAAGAAATTGGTAAAATGCGCCGGTTCCTCAAAACCCAGACAAAAGCCAATTTCAGCTATATTCCAATTCGTATGCCGCAACAACATTCTTGCCTCTTGAGCAATGCGTTCGGCTATCAATTGCGACGTTGTTTTTTCCGTTATCTCTTTTAAGCTGCGGTTCAGATGATTCACATGGATGGAAAGATGTTCGGCGAAATCGATGGGCGAATGTAGCTTCATCCGCTGATCAGGTGTTTCGATGGGAAACTGACGTTCGAGAAGCTCCATAAACAAAGTAGAAATGCGCGTGGCCGCATTCGATGAAGCAACTTCAGTCTCATTAGAAGGCTGCATTTTCAGGGCCTCGTGTATCAAGCCAAAGACCAGCCCTCTAATTACATCATATTTGTATTCAAAATCAGAGTTAAGCTCTTGCGACATCTGGAGGAAAAGATTTTCAATGGACGCTAATTTCTCTTCCGAAATATCATACACCTTATTAAATCCGGGCTTAAACATCGGATATTCCTTCATCTGCCCATATTGATTGAAGAATTCTTCAGTGAAAATGCAAAAGAAGCCTCCTTTGTCCTCCTCCAAAGGCTCCCAACTATAAGGGATCATCGGGTTGGAGAAGACAAGCGTATTTTCTTCGCTTACAACAGTTTTATCCGCATATTGAATACGAAATTTGCCCTTCAACAATGATATTTTATAATAATCCTTACGGCTATATAACGTTTGACCATTGCGACAGAGAGTAATATCAGCTCGCTTGAACACGTTGAAGTGCCCAAACCCTTTCTTTAGGTTTTCGGGAACAAAATTCAATCTTGTCCTGTAAAACTCTTGGATAGTTAGTATTTTTTCCATTCAGCAAAGATACGAAAATCAAATAATATTATAAAAAGAAAAACGTTATTTGAACTATCCGGAAATTCCGGATAGTTGCTTCCAAAGTTAGGTTGAGATTTAGTCTGATAAAAATTAATGATGACTAAACAATTAAATGAAATACTTTCATCTGATGAAAAATCAGAAAAGATTAAAAATATAATCCAGAACTGTTCAGGTTTAAACTTTTAATAAGAAATAGTTGTTTCTAACGAAGATAATGCTGACATTTGCATTGTAATTAGTGCCCTTATCGGCATGTCCCGATATACTGCACTTAAAAACGGAATAATGAAGCCTTCCCAAGTCGGAGGGCTTTTCTATTAATGTATAATTAGCAAACACTGTTATCGGACCATCTCATCGTAGATGCCGACGTGGTTTATTCCATGACATGACTTCGTTATGTGATGTTTCCTTTTCCTCAATTATCAGATAGTGATTATTTAGAAATGCGGTATAATTCAGGGGATTGAACAGTATGTATTTAGCGATAGGTAATGATTTAGAAACGAATTAGCTGCTTTACCTCGCTTCATTTTTCACCACTTCAAATAACTCTTTAATTGCAAAGTTATGAAAAGCTCTCTAATATCAAAGGCAAAATGCTATTATTTGAGGAATAAACCATTTGTTAAAAGTATCAATTTAAACTTTGAATTCTTAAGGATACTTATTTATCCCAAATTTTAATCAATTCTCTATTCAATTCTTTATCTGGAGTGAAGTTTTTAATAAAATCTTTGCTGAAATCTGATTTTTTGATGCGTTTTATCACTGTCTTTCGTAGCTTTTTGCATCGATCCCAATCATGCCATATTGGTAGTTCTTCTGTATATGGTGAAATATTCCTCCAAAGTTCATAACCTAATCGACTCTCTGAAGCTGCTTCGTGAAGTGGGTAAAAGGCTATACGCATAAATTGAATAGCATAAGAATCACTAGACCAATTGAATGATAACAAATATAGATATGCATAATATTCAATAGACATTGATTCTTTGGAAAGTTTACTAAAAGCAATCCACCGTTCAACACCCCTAGATTGTACTTGCTGAGAGATTGGTCGGATAGATTTCATAATAAAGAGGCCCACACTAGGAGTCAGTACATTTACAGTATCCATCCATATAAGAATCTTCAGGCTTTCTTGTTGACTAAGTCTCTCTATGGATTTGGGTAGTATATATTTTTGTGAAGTGTTGAGGTAGTCAAGCACATAGTTGACAGCATTTCCATCCTTTTGAAAAATAAGATTACTCAAATCTGCGTTTACATTGATTTGTTTCTCAAAAATTTTAAGGAGTAGCTCCTTCCATTTATTGAATATATTAGATGCATGTGAAGTGAGAATAATACTAATAATATCTTCTACCTGATTACTAGAATATGAAATCCAACTACATTGGTTTAATAGTTCTGGACAGACAGAAACCAATGACTGAAATAAAGACCAATTTTCATCAGCTATGGTATTGAGATCGGATAGCATAATATAATCATTACTTCTTGCAAGGATATTCTTTCCCCATTCGTTAAGATGTGATGTCAAACAAAGCTTTTGAAGTAATTGATAATATGACTGGCGATCATCACTTTGTGCTATGTTTTCGAATCTTTGCCAAAAGTCAATGGATTGTGACGAAAATGAATTTATAAACTCACTAATACACATACAGTATATAAATTCACAGTCAGATACAAAAATATTAGTCATTCGCTTTTGAAGAAAGCGTTCTTTCAGGAGTTCACCACTTTCACGATTTGGGAATAATGTGACAAGTTCTGCTATTATAAGTTTTAATCCTTCTTGTTTTTCTTCTGGAGTGTCGTAATTTCTGTTGATCAATTCTATTAAGATTAAAAAACCATTGAGATTCTGAAAGTCTGCAGCTATTTCATCCGCGAAAGTATGGATCAAGCGACTGAACTGGAGTTTTTCTGATGCAATTTCTCGAGCTGCCAAACTGATACATGAAGGGACAGCTTCGAGTTCTAGTTCGTCACAAGAAATGATAGATTTAGCGGAATCATGTTGAATATTGATAAACTGCAAACTAAAAGGCTTAGCATTTAACGTTCGAAGTCCAGAGCTGCCAGTAGAAAATGACAATTTACAGAGTAATTGATATGGAAAATAATTCATTAAAAGCAAACAAAGATATTGATAAAATTGAGAACGATTTTCTATACAATACATCAATGGATACCCATTGATCAGGCCATCATATATAAGTGGTAGTGAAGGAACAACAAGTTTATTGGCAAATAAAGAATCCTCTTTTTCTAACATAGGATCAATCTCAAGAGGAGTTGCGTAAAAGTTAAAATCACCATTTTGTGGACGTACAAATAGGTCAATAAAAATCCGAAAATCTGCGACTTGTGACAATTGATTGTATGATATAAGGAGGCTATGAGTCCAAACACATCCAGGACGTTTCATTTCGTTAGCATACCATGTCTTTGCTATAACATAGTACTCGCTATTTTCGAGAGGATATATAGTGAAATAGTCTGCTTCATCCTGTGGATTTGTATATTCTGACCAATCGCTTAGTGTTGCCATGCAATCCATATCTTCATTAGAGGATAACACGATAGAACTTTGGATCAGATTGTGACCTTGATTATAACCATGCAACATTTGATGGATTTGCAGATTCATCTTTATTGAGTTATTAAGAAATCAAATGGTTCTGTAATGTCATGAGATTTACTATCTGTATAGATGTAAGCCCGTTGCTTTAGCTCTGTAAGCCGTTGATATTCGTCAAATCTGTCATCTTTATATTCTAGTCCTTGAGCACTGACACCGTAATATTTCACATTAGTGAAATGATGCTGAATAAAGTTGTAAAGAAACGGGTGCTTAGTTTTAACCCATGATTCAATAGAAAGTTGGGTCTTAATCTTATCCCATGCTGAAATGCAAATCGCCAAAGGGATACCATTATCTACCTGTGTGTGAAGATATTTAAACAACATTATATTTTGTGTCCACTCGGAAATATCCTTAACTTGCATAGTTGTAGGCTCTTTTTGGATAAATTCAGTTTGAGTTTCGGGTTCTATAGATGTTTGAGGCATTTCATCTTGTAACATATCTTCTTTGGTGTATTTAATAAAATATAGAATACAATCCGTTTCACTACACCATTGGGCTATCTTATCCATTATATTATTAGAGAGTATACGTTGAAAAACCTCACCTTTAAAGTCTGGAATATGAAGATCGAGAGTTGTTTCTGTGACTTCAGAATGTAGTTTCAAACGAATTTCTTGTGGCTCAATATTTGCATTTCGATTGACGATAGTTTGTTCCAACCAGCTCTTTTTAAGAGCATCCAAGTAAGTAGTATCAGAAGGATACTCCTTGCATGTAAGCTTATGGCCTGTACCACCATCTTTTTCAATTGCCCAAAAAGCTCCGATATAAGTAGATTTACCAGCACTTGGAAGGCCTACTATAAGACATTTCTTTGTTTTTTCCATTATGCTTTATTTCTTTTTATTGCTGTCTTGACCCAATCTAAGCTTGGATCTACTTTTTTTGCGTTAAGAGGTTGTATAAGTGAATGAAATATCTCCTCAAGCTCAATATTATTATCAAGACTCTTAGAATTAATACAATGTTGTGAAATTTCATTTATTTCAAACATCTCTTCAAATAGTGCAACGATCTCTTGTTTATGCTCCTTGAATTGCTGATCTTCGGTATCTACAACCTTATCATATTTATTGAATATAATATATTTTGTTGCACACATCGGTAACATTTCTTTCTCTTTAAGTCTACGAAGAAGTGTTCGAAGTTCGTCCTTCATATTAGAATAAGATCGTCCCATCAATTCTTCAGCATTGACAAAAAGTAAAATACGATCAGCATGCTTGATGGTTTTGTCTTTTAAAAGCTCTTCATCCTTGGAAATGTAATCGCGGTAACGCTCACCAGCCCTGTCTGATAATACAATAAAACGTTTTTCTCTAGTCGTGTTATGTATCATATGAAGGCTAAGAAACGGATTTTCCGAACGGAGAGTACGATTGGTATTTGACCGACCATCCTTACTACATTTACGTAGAAATACTCTACGTTCAAAACCGGCAAAAGTATCGGAGTTAGCAAATTTATAATCAGCCATTTCACCATTTACCCTAAGTAAATGATATAATGAACCCACAAATGTAGTTTTACCTAAATCGTTAAGTCCAAAGAGAACTATGAGTTCCGGTTTTTGATCGGTAATAATACTATTTATGTTTATCTCATTCAGCGCATCAGTATAAAACGGGGTTTCTTTCGCCACTATTAATGAGTCAACAACATTCTCTTTTGTTGGATTTTTCTGTTCTTTTGGGGTGTTTAAAAGAAGATCATTTGTACCTTGATTATCCATATTAAGCTGCTATTAATTCTTCAAGAAAAAATTCATAATACATATAAATTGCAAATTCGAGGCTAGAGAACTCTAATTCGCCTATTTCATTGGTTATATTAGGCTTTTCAATGTAATTTAGAAGTAATGAAGATTTTGACTGAGCATCATAAGAATGATACCATTCTGAGTCATTCAATTTTAATTTTAGATTCTCCAATTTCATCTTCTTACGACTTGCAGGAAGAATGTCCATAAGTGTTTTCACGGGATTGGTATCGACATACTTCCATTCGGGATTAACAGCGAGTATACTGGCAGCATAACATGCTAATATAAAGGGGTCTTCAATATTTTTGGATTTTATACTATCAATTAGCTCCTGATACTCCAGTTTTGCTGCCTGTTGCGCTAATTGTTTTATTTCATCAAAGAGATCTTCTTCGAGAGTCAGACCCATATCCTCAAAATTTTCACATTCGAAAATACCAGGAATTATTTGTTTATCAGAACATTTTTCTATGTGACTTTTTCTCTCTCTATATGAATCAGAAACTGGATATAGTGATGCTATGAATGCGGATTCAAGAAGTTTATCATAGGAATTCTTGCAAATAACTATCATATTGCGTACTATTAGTGAATACATCATTTTGTCTGTATCCTCATATTTTTCATCTTCATCCATAATTAATATATATACTATATATTCAGATAAGATTTTGTAAACGACAGAGGGGAATTTTATATTCTCGTTATACTGTTCTGCATACTGTTTTATGATATATGTGTTTAGAGCCACATTAGCTGTGCCACACAAAAATGAGGAGACACAATCCTCTACTTTATTTCGATCAATAGTCTCTGCATAATTTTTACAAAGAGTTGCAAGTCTTGATGTTAAGTCCTTTGGGTAGGATATAACTAATACACTACTAAGCATTCTATCTAATACTGTCTCCATTTCGTTTGTTTAATTTATTCAACAATTCTTGATATAGCCCCTTTTCTTTGACTAATTTTAAAAATATGAGGCAATTTGCACGGTCTGAACGCTCATCATCAAATGTTTCAGGAGCAAGTTGCTCTATGATCTCCCTTTGTTTATCGCTATTGATAAACATATAATTAATTTCATTTATCGGTATCATAGTATGCTCTATTATTGTTGGTTCTTTTAGCGCTTCCTCTTTTGTCGTTTTTGACCAATTGTCAGGAGCAGCAAGAGAAACTGACATAGTTTTAGATTCCTCCTTATATCTAACGAAATAATATCCATCCCATTTACGCGATTCTAGCATTACATTCATTTTAGCATCATCAACATTAAGTTCTATAATATTATATACAGGAAGGCAATCCTTTATATCAGTCTTTTTCTCCGGCTGAAATGCTCCCGAAAATATTTTGATAGCTTTGTCGCTTCTAGAACTTTGAACATGCATATGACCAAAAAACTGCAATTTAAAGCGATCATCAAAGGTCGAACTAACATGTTCTTCATCTATGAGCCAATCTAAAGGATGATGTATCATCGAAATATTAATCTCATTGGAGTATGTCAGAATATTATAAGCAGGTTTGGGAAGGAATGTAAGATGATAACCTTCCTCTAAATCTTTTATTGCACTCTCTTTACCATCACATGTAAGCGTACTGTTCAAGCCATATATATTGATAGTGTAATCCCCAGCTTTGCCTATACAACACTTCCAGTAGTAGTTCTTATCATCAAAACAATTCTCACCCATATCACCAATCATAATAGTTTCACTCACTTCATCGATAAAATATGGCTGAGCAAATTCATTATAGGCTGATAAAGGAGAATAGAGCATTCTGAGGGTATCGGGCTCAGTATGTTTGATTTTCCGAAGGAACTCATTGTTTTTCGCCATGTCCAACAATGTAGGCCTCAATAGGTCGCGTGTTGTTTCATAGTTTTTCCTATCAATATCATGATTCCCTGGAACTACGAAAGTATTTGGTCTATTGCCTTCTACTTCTAATGCCTTGCTCACTGATTCTATAAATTCTTTAGCTTTGTCATATTCGTTCTTTTGACCTCTACAAGCTATGTCTCCACAAATTAAAATATAATCAATTAGCCCAAAGCGCTTCTTCACATTTTCTAAATCCTCGATAAAGCGTATGCGCATCTGCGCGTAATCATCTTCAGGATCCTCACAGAAGAGAAAATGTATATCTGAGAATTGTAAAAATCGTATCATATTCGTCAAATTTCACCATGCATAAGGATTGGGTATTTACTCACTTAAAAAATTACCTCATGGAACATATTGTCCAGATGTACAAAGGTAATGCTTTTTTAGAAATACGGTAGCATTCAGATGCTTAAACTGTAGAAGTATTATCAATAGTTCCAAATCTGCTTAATCATTTTTCTTACTGGATCTTTACTTCCCTTATTCTACTGGGACTCTATGAGAGTGACTATGAGTGTCAATCATGCAGTAGAGGAGGTCTTAATCCTTATTCTACTGGAAGTGACTCTATGAGGGCAAAAATTATATTCAACTGAATATCAATAAGTTACAATACAAAAACATATATAAACCAAGCTTTTCGCTCGAAAAACAGCTACTTTTTAGCGGGCGCAAAGGTAATATTAAAGAATGGGAAATACGTCAAAGAACTCTATGAAAAAATAGGTGCTATTAGTTATGCAAGATCAGATTCCCAAGAATGCAATATTCGGAATTTTTCAATGCAAATGCAAGGAAAAAATGAAAATAAATGATTCTGCGAAATCTAAAGCACAATTAATCACCTTTTAATGATTAATCTTTCTAACCTTCACCTCGCAAGCTTCTTCCGCTTCCCTATAAAGATCCAACACATATTCGGAGAGTTCCCCATCCTGCACGTTGTTCGACTCCAGCTTCAAGAAATCACTCTCCGGTATGCGCTCCACATTCGACAATCGATGATAAGTATCTGCATAACGCTCTCTTACTCCATCATAATTGCAATAGTACGCAAATAATTGATCCATTCTTGCCCAGGTCAAATTTTGACCGGTCTCTATCCTGTAAAGAGTTTGCGTTGACATTTTCATATCGGAAGCTACCCGCTCCTGAGTCAAATGCAAATCTGCTAATGCTACTTCTCTAATCTGCCTCAAAAAAAGACCACTATGCAATAGAAACTTATTATATTCCATTCTAAGTTTAGTTGTTTTAATAAAAATATTTTTTTACAGGCGGCAAAGATAAAAAAGAAATACATACGTGCACCCTACACGCATGTCGGAAAATGATGCTTTGTCACTCAAAACGACCATTTTCCTACACGCGTGTAGGGAGATCAATGGAATATTATCCATAGATTTGCATCATAATTAAACAACAGAAGAACATCATGAAGAAAAGCGAAGATTTTCATTATCAGCGAGTTATGTTTCGTGCGGCATGCATCCGAAAAGAGAGAATGATCACAATGGAAGAGGCCATTCATCTGGCGGAAAAGATAGAAGCTCTTTTTGATTGTATGCTTTCCGGAGAGGCAGATTTTTCGTACATCAGGCAAGATGGAGAGACAGAACATACACGTGGTACGTTAGCAAACTACCAAAAAGTGTTCAAACGCCCCTGCGTTTCGTTCCCGGAAAATGTATTTATGCTCTACTATGATTTAAACGCTGAACGATGGCGCACTTTTCATATGGCATTCTTGCTCTAATGTAAAAAGAAAGCACCTAGCCCTACAGGCCTTCTGAGAGGGGTTTGTAGAATGTACGAGTTCAACGTGTTGAATGTACGTTTTCAACACGCTGATATCGGACGTTCAACGCGCTGAAGTTGTGTGATAGCTGACAGAAATGAAATTTGTAAATAATAAAGAATAAAAAGATCATGGCAAGACCGGAAAAAAGAGGATTGGATTACTTTCCATTGGACGTGGACTTTATGCGAGATCGCAAAGTGCGACGCATCAACCGTAAGCATGGCGCTCTGGGAATAATCGTCATCATCGAACTTTACAGCAGAATTTATCACGAAAATGGCTACTACCTGTCGTGGGATGAAGACACGTGTTTTGACATCTACGAGGAATTGAATACTGAAAATCCCGAACAGATACAAGCGATTGTAGAATCTTGCTTGCAGGTGGGACTTTTTCATGCCGCACTTTACGAAACTCAACATGTGCTCACCTCCAACGGGGTGCAACGTCGCTACAAAGCTTGCTGTGGCCGCAGAGGTTCCGTACGAATATCTCCGGAGTTCAATCTCATCGAGTGTCCGCAGGAGGAAAAAGAGGTAGGACCTGCTGAAGCACCTGTTCAAGCACCCGAAAAGACGGTAGAAGTACCTGCCACAAGCATTTCTACGGAGGTGAAACAAGTGGAGATGCCGGAGTTATTTCCTACAGAAACGGAGTTAATGCATACAAAAACGGGGTTAATGTCGACAGAAACGCCACAAACAAAACAAAACAAAACAAAAGCAAACAAAAAAGAAATAAACCTCCCCCATACCCCCTCCCAAAACGGAGGGGGCAACGAGAAAATGACGCTTGAGAGGTTGAAAGATTATTTTTCTCCTCCCGACTATGCCTTGGACAAGAAAACGCACAACTACGACGGCCTGCTGGAGCGGCTTTACGCCATTGGTGTGTGCTGTAGGGACGAGGTGGATGCCATACTCCGGCTCTCCCGCTACGGCGAGATAGGCCATCCGGTGTGGAGCATCATCGTGCACGGCAAGTGGGCAGGCGAAAAGAAGCCCATCACCGCACCGGCCAAATACATCATCAAAGTTTTACTCAATATCCAAAAATCAGCCAACTCATGAGCACAGATACTCCCCTGCCCCACTACGGGGCCATGACCAGAGACGAACTGGCCGAACTTTACATGCCGCATGTGCAGATAGCCACTGCCCGTCGCACTCTCCATCGTTGGATTGCCCGCAATACTGCCTTGCAAGAAGCACTTGCCGCCACCGGTTACAGCATCCGCTCGCCGCTACTCACCCCGGCACAGGTGGAACTGGTGTTGAAGCATATCGGGTTGCCTTGATGGGGGTGGATTCAGAACATTTACCCTGATCAGGTAATTCTTATTGAACTTCATTGCTGATAGTCTTCTGACTAGTCCGACAGCAAACGATGTAATTCATCAATCATCTTATCAATATCAGAGGTTTTAATGGTTAATGGAGGTAAAAATCTCAATGTATTTAATTTAAATCCAATTACATTCCCTGCTTCAAACAGCGAATCACAGATTTTCTTGCCGTCAAAACCATCTTTGAATTCAAGAGCAAGCATCAATCCACGCGCTCTTACTTCTTTCACTTTATCTTTGTGATTGTTCAAAACCTGTAAGAGTTGTTCTTTAAAATAGATTCCAACAGAATTAGATCTTGAAATTAGGTCAGTTTCTTCAATTATTTTAATGACTTCAAGGCCAATAGCGCAACCAAAAGGGTCATTCTGATGAGACTGCGCATACGCAAACCAGTTCTGATGGAATCTTTCTGTCACATTCGAGGATACTGTGACGGCACTAATCGGGAATCCATTCCCTAAAGCTTTTCCCGTGACAACCATATCAGGCATAACATCATAATGCTGAAAACCGAACCATCTCCCCAGTCGCCCCATCCCTGTCGTAACTTCTTCTGCAATTATCAAACAATTGTTTTTCTTTATATTCCCTATTAATTGTGCTATAAATTCAAAATCCGGAAATCTGACCATTTCAACCGAAGCTCCTCCTGTTTCAAGGACTAAAGCTGATATCTCATTGAAATCAACGTTTCTTATGGAATTTAAGTCATTGAATTCTACGCTAACGAGGTTTTCATTTTCTTTTGCCATTTGCCCAAAGCCATACGCACTAAGATAAGAATTATTGATCTTGAGAACTTTTTTTCGGCCTGTCAAATTTCGCGATAATGTTATTGCCAGATTTACAGCTTCTGAACCGGAACTTAAAAAAACACTTGAACCATCTTTAAAGCCGATCAATCTTTGTAATTCCTTTGACAGCTCTTCTGAAAATCTGTTCCTAAACCGATAACCATGGTGAATAGATTCTTTAGCTTGTTTTTCAACTACATGCACGATTCTGTCGTTGCTATGTCCTAAATTTGCACACCATACACCCGACTCAAAATCAATATATTCTTTCCCCTCAGAGTCGTACAGGTAACAGTCCTTTGATCTCACAATCACCTTATCACTTGGATAATAAAATGGGATAATTTCATTTTTCATATTTCTGCCCTTTCATTTTTTACTATTGCTACACTTTACTAGAGAGAATATGCCCAAAGCACATCAGCAAATCCTCCTAAAGAATAATTTAATGGAAAAACAATACAATTATAGAAGAAAAACGTTGAATATAGAAGAAAAAAAACAAAAAACGATTTACGTGTAAGCTAAAATAACATGTTCCAGGTGGTTAGAACAGGTTTGCTATCCAAAGAGGTAACTACTTGACGTAGCCGCCTCTATATACCACAGGTGGAACTGGTGTTGAAGCATCTTGGGTTGCCTTGATGGGAGGAAGAATCTTTTATTTCAGAGCATTGCCGCCAATTGTCGTATTTTTGCAAGTCTTTCGGAAAAGTCAAATAACAAGGCATATTCAGTTGTTACGGGGCGTTTGGCGTTCAATACTTCATGCATAACAGAATATGAAACACCCATTTGCCGAGCAAGTTTCCGTTGCGAGATTCCTCGGTATTCTATTTCTCCTTTCAAAATTTCACCCGGATGCGTAGGTTCAAACGGTGTGAGGTTATTTGCTATCATGCGGGGGTCAACCCCTTTTAAAGTAATCATAACACGTTTATTTATAATGGTTTGACTTGCGAAAGTAAGCTCCTTTATCTTATTATTACCATAAAACTCTATTTTTTCAGTGGAAATATAATCTTTTCAGGTATTAAACTACCGCATATTTAAAAACTTGCGGTATATTTGCACCATAGAGCTTAGAAATGGAAACAAATAAAGATATGCCGAGAGATGGATTCATAAAGTCTTGCGATACAGATAGAAAATCATACCGCAAGTTGCTCCATGCAACGAAAGTGGGTGAAGTGACCCGTTTGAAGCGTGGTGTCTATGCTACGGAAGATGCTTTGGCCAATACGATGATAGATATAGAAAAGATTGTTCCAGGTGGGATACTCTGTCTTTATTCAGCATGGAATTTCTATGAAATGACTACTCTAATTCCATCCGCCTATTATATTGCCATTGACCGTGACCGCAAAGTGGTAGTTCCTGACTTTCCGGACATTCAACTTGTTTACCAAAATGCTAATATACTTTCTATAGGATGCACTGAAACTCAGATACAGGATTTTAAAGTCTCTATTTATAATAAAGAACGGTGTGTTTGTGATGCCATTAAATATCGGAATAAGATAGGTATAGACGTAATGGCAGAAGTGCTTTCTTCCTATCTAAAAGCTCCCGACAGAAAAATTGAACTTTTGCGCACGTATGCAGAACAACTACGAGTCCTGGCATCTTTGCGCCGTTATTTGGAAATACAATTATGAATACCCATCCATCTAATTATGGTCAATCGGTTAAAGTCCGGTTGCTTAATCTTGCAAAACAAGAAACTATCCGTTATCAGCAGTTGGTAACACGTTACTTTCAAGAAAGACTTCTTTTCCGTCTTTCATTGAGCGAATATCGCAGCCACTTTGTCCTCAAAGGCGGTGCTCTTCTTTACGCATACGACCGCTTTGCATCTCGTCCTACATTAGATATAGATTTCATGGGCAATCATATAGACAATAATCAGGAGAATATTAAAGCTGCATTCTGTTCTATATGTGATATTCCGTATGAGAAATACTCATTACAGCGACAATCACATTCTATTTTCAGATGATTTTTTCCAAGATGTAGAGTTAAACCTACGTTGGAACGCTTTTTTGAAAAAAATAAAATATGAACCGATAGTGCCGTTTGCAGAAGTAATGAGTCACATTACCCAATGGCTAAAACCTTATTGGGAATCCCTAAAAAATGATGTATGACAGATGAACTGTTTCTAAGTATTACTTTCTCTGCAATACTCCGTGACAGGCATAAAGAGATTGGGCATTGAATTTACACCTACATTTATTTGATAAATAAAGTTCGCTCAAACAGACTAAAGCATCTTCATACCCGTTCGTGCACATTCGTGTATGGCCTCTCGGCGGTAGTTCTACCTTTGCATTCGTAATCGATTACAAGTGTAAATAAAAAAATGTAGAACTTAAAAAATTAAAGATTATGCCTTTATTTTACAAACCGGTGCAGAGTAGTATTGCATCAAAAGACGGAAACAAAAAATGGCACCCATCACTCGTAAAGGTGGGTAAAATGGTTACCACACAGAAGATTGGCGAACTGATTGCCGAGAAGGCTTCTCTAACGCCGGGTGATGTGCACAGTGTGATTCGCAACTTAATGGCGGTGATGCGTGAGCAGTTGCTCAACAGTCGCTCGGTGAAGCTCGACGGACTAGGCACGTTCACTGTTATAGCCAACTCTGCCGAGAAGGGGGTGGATAAATCTGAGGATGTGGCACCCGCACAGATTGTGAGGCTGCGTGTGAACTTCAGACCGGAATATACCAAGTCGGCCGGAACAGGAGGCACCACAAGAGCCCTCTACAGCGGAGTGGAGTACGAACGTTGGGGCGATGCGCAAGACGAAAAGACCTCTGATGGGAAAGATGACAATGGCGACAACCCCAAAGATCCAACAGCATGAGAATAAACAAATCGGCATGGAGCTTTGTACTCAAAGTGATCATTGCAGTAGCAAGTGCGGTAGCGGGTGTGTTTGGTTCGCAAACATTGATGTAGTAAACACGTAGGTGTGAGTAATAAAAAAGTGGTTAAAGATCTTCATAAGAGGATGCTTTAACCACTTTTCTTATTTTATAAGGGGTCGTAGGTGAACCGGACTTAAGCTTTCTTCAAAGCGGCAATGCTTTCTTTCAGCGAGTTGATGATGCTCTCGGCATCGGCTTGTTTCTTACGCTCCATATCGAGAACGGCAGCGGGGGCATTACCCACAAACTTTTCATTGCTAAGCTTTTTCATTACGCCTTGCAAGAAGCCTTCTTTGTGTTTCAGCTCGGCTTCCATACGGGTTATCTCGGCCTCAACATCAATCATATTGCCCAATGGCACTGCATATTCAGTGGTTCCTATCATGAAGGAGGCGGCACCTTCGGGCTTTACTTCTACGGAAGTGATGGACGAAAGGTTGCACATCTTAATGATAACGGCATTGAGGTCGGCCACTGGATTGGTTCCCACCATTTGCAGCTCGAGGGTTTCTTTCTGCGCTATGTTTTTCTGCATACGGATGGTACGGATGTTACTGATCACCTCTTTTGCTATTTCAAATTGCTGCACAAAAGGGGTGTCTACATAGGTATCCATGGACAGATATTGAACCATAATGCTTTCGCCTTCTTCACGGGGGTACATCTGTTGCCAGAGTTCTTCGGTGATAAAAGGCATAAACGGATGAAGAAGTTTCAACAGGTTATCTAAGTAACAGATGGTTGCATCGTACACCGTAGAGCTAATGGGTTGCCCGTAAGCGGGTTTAATCATTTCGAGATACCACGAAGAGAACTCATCCCAGAAGAGTTTGTAAACGGCCATCAGGGCTTCGCTCAGGCGATATTTAGTAAAGAGGTCGGCCATCTCGGCGGCAACTTCGTTTTGCTTGGAGTCAAACCAGTGAATAGCCAGTTTAGAGGCTTCCGGAATTTCCACTGTTGCATCTACTTCCCAACCTTTGATCAATCGGAAGGCATTCCATATCTTATTATTGAAGTTACGTCCTTGTTCGCAAAGGGCATCATCAAAAAGAATATCGTTTCCGGCAGGTGCGGCAAGCATCATACCCATACGCACGCCATCGGCTCCAAACTGGGAGATGAGGTCGAGCGGGTCGGGAGAGTTACCGAGTGATTTGGACATCTTGCGTCCTTGTTTATCGCGCACGATACCGGTGAAGTAGACGTTCTTAAACGGCATCTTGCCTTCGTATTCGTATCCGGCCATGATCATGCGGGCTACCCAGAAGAAGATGATATCGGGACCGGTCACAAGATCGCTTGTGGGATAGTAATAGTTGATCTCTTCGTTGCCGGGATTGTTGATGCCATCGAACAAGGAGATGGGCCACAACCAGGAAGAGAACCAGGTATCGAGGCAGTCTTCATCCTGACGGAGATCGGCCATCGTGAGAGAAGCGTTTCCTGTTTTCTCTTGTGCCAATCGGAGTGCTTCGGCTTCGGTCGTTGCTACCACGTAGCCTCCTTCGGGAAGGAAGTAGGCAGGTATGCGGTGTCCCCACCATAACTGGCGACTGATGCACCAGTCTTTGATGTTCTCCATCCAGTGGCGGTAGGTATTTTTATATTTAGCCGGATAGAACTTGATGTCATCGTTCATCACGGGTTCAAGAGCGATCTTGGCAAGGTGCTCCATCTTCAGGAACCATTGCATAGAGAGTTTGGGCTCAATCACCACGTTGGTACGTTCGGAATAGCCTACTTTGTTGGTGTATGCTTCCACCTTCTCCAACAGGTCGGCAGCTGCGAGATCTTTCTCTATCTGCTTGCGCACGTCAAAGCGATCCTGGCCAACATAGAGTCCGGCAGCTTCGCTCAGTGTTCCGTTATCATTGAAGATGTCGATGGTCTGGAGGTTGTACTTCTCGCCGAGCATATAGTCGTTCACATCGTGCGCAGGGGTTACCTTAAGGCAACCGGTACCAAACTCAATATCGACATAGTCATCTTCGATCACAGGAATGACACGGTTGACCAGCGGAACGATCACTTTCTTTCCTTTGAGGTGTTGGTTCTTGGGGTCGTTGGGGTTGATACACATCGCAGTATCGCCCATAATAGTTTCGGGGCGGGTCGTTGCCACAACGGCATATCCGTCTTCGCCCTCAATCTTATAACGTAAGTAGAACAACTTGCTATGCTCTTCTTTGTAGATCACTTCTTCATCGGACAGAGCGGTGAGGGCTTGCGGATCCCAGTTGACCATACGCACGCCTCGATAGATCAGTCCTTTCGCGTAAAGGTCGACAAAGACTTTGAGCACGCTTTCGCTACGTACCTTGTCCATGGTGAAGGCTGTACGATCCCAATCGCACGATGCACCGAGCTTGCGAAGTTGTTGCAAGATGATGCCGCCATGTTCGTGTGTCCATTCCCAAGCATGCGCCAGGAACTCATCACGGGTAAGATCGGTTTTCTTAATGCCCTGAGCAGCCAAGCGGTTCACCACCTTGGCTTCGGTAGCGATGGAAGCATGATCTGTTCCGGGTACCCAACAGGCATTCTTGCCTTCCATGCGGGCACGGCGAACGAGAATATCTTGAATGGTATTATTTAGCATGTGTCCCATGTGCAACACACCGGTTACGTTAGGTGGAGGGATGACGACAGTATACGGTTCACGGCCATCGGGTTTAGAACTGAATAATCTATGTTGCATCCAATACTGGTACCACTTCTCCTCTACGTCAGCGGGGTTGTACTTACTTGCTAATTCCATTTTAATATATCTGTTTATGATTAATTGCTACTAGAATGAATTTACTACACACCATTCAGGGTGTAATGGCCGCAAAATTAATAAATAAAACATCAAATCTTGCCACTCTCCACCTGTTTCTGTCATCTGAAAAGCAATTTAAAGCCGTCATCTATAGCGATTATGCGAAATAATTGCATATTTTTGTCCCTACAATAGTGTTTAAGGATTAGATGAAGCGAAGCCGGATTATACGATATATTCTCTTAGTTCTTCTTTTATTGACGGTATGGATTACGCAACATACTCCGGCAATGGGCGAGGGATATGCACGCTTGGTCTACCCTGTCATTGCGCTCTGCCTCTCTTCGTGCTCCCGCTTTGTCCCCTTCTCGTTCGGTGATCTGTTTATCACGCTAAGCATTACGGGAGTGATTCTCTATCCCATATACGGACGATACAAGAAGGTGCGATGGGGAAAGATTTTACTGTGTGACGTGGAGTATCTGCTTTGGGTGTACGTGTGGTTCTATCTGGCTTGGGGACTGAATTATTCGCAAAAGAACTTCTATCAACGCACGGGAACGGAGTATGTGAAGTATAGTCCGGAGACTTTCAAAGAATTCACAAAGGAGTATGTGCAGACCTTAAATAAGGCGTATGTCTCCGTCGACTCTATAGACAAAACGATGGTGGCCAAAGAGATTAGCTTGGGATATAGCAGGGCGTATGATTCTTTGGGAGTGAATCGCCCGTTTACTTCTACACCAAAAGTGAAAGCCATGATGTTCAGCTGGGCCAGTTCGGCGGTGGGAATCACAGGATACATGGGGCCGTTCTTCTGCGAGTTTAACCTGAACAAGAATTTGCTTCCTGTCGATTATCCGGCAACGTATGCGCATGAGTTGGCACACTTCTGGGGCATCACCGGCGAAGCGGAGGCCAACTTTTATGCTTATCAGATTTGCACACGGTCGACAAACGCGAAGGTGCGCTTCAGTGGTTATTTCTCGGTATTCAACCACATAATGAGAAATGCGAAAGGGTTATTGGCGGAAGCGGATTATAAAGAGTTGGCGGACTTGGTGCGCCCCGAGATAAAAGAGTTGGCTGAGAAGAATTACAAACACTGGATGGCCATGTACAACCCGCTTATAGGCGATGTGCAAGACTGGATATACGACCTCTATCTGAAGGGAAACAAGATAGAAAGCGGACGAAAGAATTACTCGGAGGTAGTAGGATTGCTGATCTCCTGGAACGAGAAAACAAAAATAGAAAATCTTAGAAGAATCATTATTAAAAATAACTATGCACACTAGAGAAGAGAAGATGGAGGCCTACGGGCGTTTCCTCGACATATTGGACGAGCTGCGGGTGAAGTGTCCCTGGGACAAAAAACAGACCAATGAGAGTCTGCGCCCGAATACGATTGAAGAGACATACGAGCTTTGTGACGCGCTGATGCGTGATGACAAAAAGGAGATATGCAAGGAACTGGGCGACGTGTTGCTGCATGTGGCTTTCTATGCGAAGATTGGTTCGGAAACGGGCGATTTTGACATGAAGGATGTATGCGACCGCTTGTGTGAGAAACTGATTTATCGCCATCCACACGTGTTTGGTGAGGTAAAGGCGGAAACAGCCGGACAGGTATCCGACAATTGGGAACAATTGAAGTTAAAAGAGAAAGGTGGCAACAAGAGTGTGCTGAGCGGAGTGCCTGCTGCCCTGCCCTCACTGATCAAAGCATACAGAATACAGGACAAAGCCCGCCACGTTGGATTCGACTGGCAGGAGAAAGAGCAAGTATGGGACAAGGTGAAAGAGGAGTTTGATGAATTGCAGGTAGAGATTGCCGACATGGACACGGATAAGGCGGAAGCTGAATTTGGCGATCTGTTCTTTAGTATCATCAATGCTGCCCGCCTTTATGGCATCGATCCGGACAATGCGCTGGAACGGACCAACCAAAAGTTCATCCGCCGCTTCAACTATCTGGAAGAACGCACCATCAAAGTGGGTAACAATCTGAAAGACATGACGCTCGAAGAGATGGATGTCATCTGGAATGAAGCAAAAAAAATGGGGCTATAAGCATAGTCCCATTTTTTTAAATCATATTGTGGTTTCTTCTTATTGGCTCACCCGGCCTGAAAAGTCAATGCCACCTGCGGGAGTGTTCTGATCTTTATCGAACAGAGGCGCATACACGCCATCCGGCAGATCGTGAAGCACAAAATTATTGCAGCGACGAGCAGCGATCACCTTATCGGTCAGTGCAGTATTAATGGCCGAAGCTGCCATGTCAACAAGTGCACCAAGCAAACCGGCGCTACCTCCGGAGTTGATGCTTGTATCCACGACAAGTGTACCTTTGCGATTAAACAGTATCTCGTTGCTGGTTGTCGACTTCAAGATGTATTCGATCTCTACGGTAATGGTGCTGCCGATAGCCGATTTACTCCACTTGTTTATCACAGTGAACAAAGCCACATCGGCACCAAAAACATTTTTGAAAGGAGCGAGACTACCCTCCAGATACAGTTCGCTGTCATAAGCACTCTCACTCTTCAATAAGTCCATAGCCAAAAACGGAGAGATAACATAATATCCTTTTTCGCAAAGCGGAACCATCATGGAAGTGTAGAAATATTCTTTCGCCTCTACATTAACGGTTTTATTAATAGGAGGCATCACCAAGATAGTAGTCGGTTTATCGGCGTACATCTTAGGGTAATTCTTACCACGCGTGAAGTTGGTACTGGCACATGAAGCAAACAGCGTTGCTATAAGTGCGAAATAGATGATCTTTTTCATTTTGAAAATTGATTAATGAGACGATCCATAAAAGTTGTCGATTCGGGATAAAGCTCTTTCTCTTTTTGAAGCATGGCCAGACCTTCGTCTTTCTTGCCGTTTTGAAGTAGAAAATAGCCATACTCGGCACAAATGCCCGGGGGAACAACCCGACGAGAACCCTTTGGCCTGTTAATCATATCTTCATACGTTTTTATCAACTCCGCTTTGGCCTCAGGAGTCTGTTTCTTATAATATTTATAGGACGCATCTACATAATTATCCCAGCCGTATAGGGCTGTGGTAGTGGTACATGAAGTAAAAGCCGTAGCTACAAGGAGCAATAAAAGATATTTTCTCATGGCAATGTAATCTTTTTGGTTTCTTGAGTAGATAGGAATAGCGTGCGTTCAAAAAGGATTTGACCATTCTGCTTCACCACCACATGACGTTTTCCGGTAGCTATGGCATATGTGTTTCCTTTTACATTAAACTTTTTCTCCTTTACCACCGCTGCTTCAAACACTATTGAGCCATCAACGGTTACGCTGACCGGAGCTTTATATTCATTCGTAGATACAAAATACAAGTATGCTTGATCGGACAATCCCTGAGTGGAAGCAACATTGCCAACCTTACAGCCTGTAAAGGCCAGGCACAGGCTTAGAAAAAAGCCCAGAATTAGTTTCATTTTCATTATTTAATCTCCTCTATAAAATAGTCCTGCAATTTTGTTCCGTCTATACTTCCTTCTTTGAGGCTAACAATGGAATATTCCGTTTCGGGAGTATCTCCGCCAACAGATACGACTTCCACCTTGCCCACCGTTTTGCCGGGTAGCTCAATGTTAATCCCTGTCTGAGGATTCTTCACCGTTTTACCCTTTGTCTTCACGGCAAAAACATCTCCTGCTGAAATACCTTGTGTTGCACCGCCCGACACAATAATCCCATCGGCATCATCAGAAAGGAAGTAAGCCCTCCAGGGTTTATTGGTACATTTGTTAATGATGTTCTCCACTAACTGAGAGATGGCCGCCGAAATCGCTTTGTCGCTAAGGGTAGCATCAAAATCAGCTCGTCCGCCAACCCCCATTGTCGATTTGGTTTTCAGCTCAGCGTCCCCTTTGGCTTCGTCCGAATAGATAATCAATCCTGTGGAAACATCCACCAGACGAATACTCACGGCAGCTTCCACCATCTGAGTTTTTGTGGTAGAGAAGATTTTCACATCACCCATGTTCTTTCGCCCGAATTGAGTGATAGAGCCAATAATCATATAATCGGCCCCGATCTTCTGAAAACCATCCGGAGAAGCACTCGCTTCAGCAAGAAGTTTAGTCATGTCGTTGCGCTCCAGAAGAAGAAACTTTCCGGAAGCAGCCAATTTAGCCGATAAGATATCCAGCGCTTGCTTACCCATCGGATCGTTCTCTTTGTCATAAAACAGCCCTTTGGCATACTGAGTTTCATTAGAGAAACGCCCGATAGCCACTTTTCGTTTGAGGGCTTTGCCTGTGTCTGTCTGTGATGTTGCCGATTCCACTTCTACAACTTTACGTTGTGCTTGCATTCCGACAACAGTGCAGATAAACAATAGAATAAAAAAATACCTTTTCATACGTTTTTCTTTTTAGAATAGTTATTACACAGACAAAATAAATATATAAATTCCATATATCCGAATCTTTCTAAGAAAAACATACGACAAGCCATAAAAAAAACCGGAAATAGATCCCGGTTCTCTGTATTTTGTAACAAGAAGAGTTAATCCCTTCCGCGGGGCCCTTCTCCTTTTCGATTCATTCCTTTTAATAATTCACGATGAAAGCCCATTTCGGCTTTTTGAACCAAGTATATTTTCCGAGAAGACAAGATACCTTTAAAGCGCTGAAAATAAGCTTTTTCAAGTTTATCGGAAGCGATTCGCAGATCATATACTTTAGTAATAATTTCGTCATATTGAGCTTCCGTAGTCTTGGGATCTCTACCCTTACGGATCAATTTCCATACCCGGTCATTGAGATCTTTCTTTTTGTCTTGCATTTCAAAATAAACGGGAAAGAAAGCATTGGCTTCTTCGTTTGTTAAACCGGCATCTTCTGTGATAAAGGCTTGTTGTTTGGCTTTAAACTCATCAGGAGTAAGGTGTTGGTCATTATCTTCTACTCCCCAAGCTTGAGAAACAGAAGCAGTAAATAAAAATAATAGAATAATCAAATTTTTCATTTTATCAAAATCCGTTTAGTTATTTATTCTGCATCCGTTAAGTAAACATACAAAGAGTAATCGTCCATCATAGAATGATCGAGTACCGCATCAATGTACTGATCGGAAACAGGCTCCGTTGTTTCAGTTTCAGCTGCTATCGTTTTATCTTCTACGGGTTTATTGTCTGACGAAGCAACTCTAATGATAAGAGCAGCTCCAACAAACATAGCTGCCATGTATAGCCAAGGCTTTACTTTGTCCCATCTGGTGGGTTCCTTCATCTTAAACGCAGACTTTTCTTTTTCCGGAAGTTTATTCATCACCTCTGAAGTAAGATTCTCAAAGTAACCTTCGGGAACCGTAAAATGGTTGTCCGTGCCCACTTTTCTAAGTATTTTATCTTCTTCTTTCATTCTTTATTCTCCTTCTCTCTTGTTCTTTAGATGTTCTATTACTTAAAAGGTTTAATCAGTTTCCTCTAAAAACTTTTCTATCTTCTTCACCGCATGGTGATAAGACGCTTTCAAAGCACCCACGGATGTACCGAGAATGTCCGACATCTCTTCGTATTTCATTTCCTGATAATATTTCAAGTTAAAAACCAAACGTTGCTTTTCCGGCAAGGAAAGAAGAGCCTTTTGGAGCAATAATTCGATATGGTCTCCTGAGAAATAAGGGTCACTTTCCAACTTCTGATCAACCATAATCTCAGGGTCGTCAATATCAACCGTATTCATGGCACGCTGTTTATTCAGGAAAGTAAGGCATTCATTGAGCGCAATGCGGTAGAGCCAGGTAGAAAGTTTTGCCTCCGCACGGAAGTAATCAATATTGATCCATGCTTTAATAAAAGTGTTTTGAAGTATATCGTTAGCATCATCATGAGAAAGCACCATGCGCCGAATCTGCCAGTATAACTGCTCGCTATACTCAGCAACAATCATCTCAAATCCTTTTTTCTGGGTGCTCTCTTCTTGAAGAAGCGCCAGAACTTCTCGTTCACTATAAGAATTCATAAACTCAGCATTCGCATAATATCTTTCATTTTACTAGTATCTAGGAGCTCACTTTATAACGATCTTCCTTACTACATTCGATACTTTCAAAATGTAATATCCTTTAGACAGGTTTAAGCCAATCGTCTTATCAGCAGAATCAAGACGAATTGAAACAAGCTTTATCCCGACAACGTCATATATTTCCATCAAAGAGCCGGGTATCACATTTTCTACATGAAGCGTTTTTCCCGTCACATTCAGAGTAATCGGAGACTGCAAATCTTTAGGAGATTCTAGTTTGGGTTCTTCTTTGGCAAATGCCACAGAAAAAAGCAGAAAGCTAAATAAGAGAATGGACGAAAATAGCTTTTTCATATACACCTTTTAAATTTTACTATTGCTGACAAATATACATTCTTATCCTTTCAAATAATTGGGTTTTTGATCTTTTAACACGAAAAGTGGTTGCAAAATGTTTCAGATGAAGGGTTATATTTGAACACAAAGTCCCTCTTTAGCCAGTATCGTTGACGAGAAAACAGCAGATGCTTCACGAAGCAGAAGTTCTTCATCTTCATACCTGGCGGAAAAATGACCTATCACCAGCTTCTTAACCCCGGCTTCTCTGCCAATAAAAGCAGCTTGTTCCGCTGTAGAATGGTAAGTTTCGCGTGCGCGGGCCAACTCGCTCTGTGCGAACGTTGCTTCATGAAAAAGTAAATCAACCCCTTTCACCTGCTCAATGATCTTTTCCCGAAAGATGGTGTCAGAGCAATAAGCATACCTACGCACTGGATCCGGCGGTGTGGTCAAACGAATATTGGGTACAACAACGCCTTCGGGAGTCACATAATCTGCTCCATTCTTTATGCGGTTAATTTCGTAAAGCGGAACTTCATAAAAGTCAATCATATCTCGAAGAATATGGTTCAAACCCGGTTTCTCGGCAAACAAAAAGCCACAACAGGGAATACGGTGCTGCAAAGGAATGGTCGTTACTGTTACTGAACGATCCTCATAGATTAGAGATGGTTGTTTTGTATCGAACTCATGGAATGTTACTTTGTACGACAGGTTACGGCAAAAGAAGTCGAGCATCGGAGTAAACAATTCTTCAAGCCCTTTTGGAGAGTGTATACACAGTTCGGCAGTACGTCCTAAAAGGCCGAAAGTCGAAATAAGCCCGAGCAGTCCAAAACAGTGATCGCCATGCAAATGAGAGATAAAGATGTGGTTCAAACGAGAAAACTTTAATCGTGATTTGCGAAGTTGCATCTGAGCTCCTTCACCGCAATCAATCATAAAAAGTTTATCCCGCATATTCACCACTTGTGATGTAGCAAAATGACGTGTAGTAGGTAGTGCAGAGCCACAACCAAGAATATGTAATTCAAACTTCTCCATAATTTTAATTCTAATGGAAACAAAGGTAAAAGAAAAGAAGCACAAACAAGCGCATAAGCAACAAAAAAAGCTGCCGCTTAGGAGCGACAGCTTTTTATACAGTATATTAAAATCTGAGAAGATTCTTACTTTTCTGATTCCATTTGTTCTTTCAAAGCGGCAAGAGCATCAATGTCACCCAAGGTAGTAGAAGCAGCTTGATTCTGAATAGATGGAGCTGATTCTTCTTTCCTATTATTGTTACTATTGTTGTTGTTATTGTTGTTAGAAGAAGAAGTATTAGCTTTCTTCGTTACAGTTCTCTTCTCAGCTCTTTCTTCTGACTTAGCAACATCTTCAAAGATACGGCTGTGAGAAAGAATAATTCTCTTAGCGTCTTTGTTGAATTCAATCACTTTGAACTCCATCTTTTCGTCAAGTTGAGCTTGAGCTCCGTCTTCTTTAACCAAATGTTTTGGAGTTGCAAAACCTTCAACGCCATAAGGAAGAGCTACAACAGCACCCTTATCAAGCATTTCGATGATTGTTCCTTCGTGTACAGAACCTACAGTAAAGACTGTTTCGAATACATCCCAAGGATTTTCTTCCAATTGCTTGTGGCCAAGGCTCAAGCGACGGTTGTCCTTGTCGATCTCCAATACTTGAACATCGATATCCGCACCAATCTGAGTAAATTCTGACGGGTGTTTCACTTTCTTAGTCCAAGAAAGATCTGAAATATGGATTAATCCGTCAACACCTTCTTCGATTTCTACGAATACACCAAAGTTAGTAAAGTTACGAACCTTAGCAGTATGCTTAGAACCTACAGGATACTTCTCTTCGATTGTTTCCCAAGGATCTTGCTTCAATTGTTTGATACCCAAAGACATTTTGCGTTCTTCACGATCAAGCGTCAAAACAACAGCTTCAACCGAATCACCAACTTTCATGAAATCCTGAGCAGAACGTAAGTGTTGTGACCAAGACATTTCTGAAACGTGAATCAAACCTTCAACACCTGTAGCTATTTCGATAAATGCACCGTAATCGGCCATAACAACAACCCTACCGGTAACCTTGTCTCCTACTTTCAATTCTGAATCAAGAGCATCCCATGGGTGTGGAGTTAATTGTTTCAAACCTAGAGCAATACGTTTCTTCTCGTCATCAAAGTCAAGAATAACAACGTTCAACTTCTGGTCTAGCTCAACCACTTCTTTCGGATCGCTTACACGGCCCCAAGAAAGATCAGTGATGTGAATCAAACCGTCTACGCCACCAAGGTCGATGAATACACCGTAAGAAGTGATATTCTTAACTGTTCCTTCAAGAACCTGACCTTTTTCGAGCTTACCGATAATTTCTTTTTTCTGTTGTTCCAGTTCAGCTTCAATAAGAGCCTTGTGAGATACAACAACGTTTTTGAATTCCTGGTTGATTTTAACCACTTTGAATTCCATCGTCTTTCCAACGAATACATCGTAGTCGCGGATAGGTTTCACATCAATTTGAGAACCCGGCAAGAACGCTTCAATGCCGAATACATCAACAATCATACCACCCTTCGTGCGGCATTTGATGAATCCCTTGATAATTTCTTCATTTTCCAGAGCAGCATTAACACGATCCCAAGAACGAGTAGCGCGTGCTTTTCTGTGAGACAATACTAATTGTCCTTTTTTGTCTTCTTGGTTTTCGATGTATACTTCTACAGTATCACCAACCTTCAAATCCAAATTGTAACGGAACTCATTCAAAGGAATGATACCGTCTGATTTGTAACCGATGTTAACAACAACTTCACGTTTGTTCATCGCAATTACAGTACCGTCAACAACCTCTCGGTCATTCACTTTGTTGAGCGTAGCATCGTAAGCGTTCTCTAATTCTTCGTGGCTAGCACCAACAAAGAGCTCACCGTTTTCATACGCATCCCAATTGAAATCTTCAATCGGAGCAATGTTTTTTAAATTTTCCATTAATAAATAATCGTTAAAAAACTTTAATTGAGTAAGACATTATATTTAAATAAACTCTAAATCGGGCGCAAAGATAGTATTTAATTCCTTGAAAGACAAGGAATTTCGACAAATTAGTTCTTCAAATAGTAGTTTATTGTCGTTACTACCCGGATATTCTTTATAAAAGGGGTATTTGCATCCCTATCAGAGATTGTAAATTGCCCTTGGGAGGCATCTCTTATCTTACCTAACTCACTTTCAGAGTCGTGCGCAAATTTATCTGCCGCAGCTCGCGCATTTTTGGTCGCTTCTTCTATCATCTGAGGCTTCACTTTATTAAGTCCTGTAAATTCATACACCACACCATAGCGATAATCTCCACTGGCAATGGCAATGCCTTGTTTCAGTAATTCAGACTGCTCAGACATAAGTTTGCGTACTTTGACTACATTCTTTGACGTAACGGTTATCACAGAAGTAGCATTATAACGATAAGTAGAAGGAGTGGAGTTATATCTTTCGGCTTGCATATCAAGTATTTCAGAAGGTGCGATGGTTATTTCTGCTTCTGCAATGCCATTCTTTTTCAGAAAAGAAACAATCAATTTATTCTTGGCATTCATGGTATTGTAAAGAACAAGTAAATCATTTCCTAATTCTTTATACATCAATGGCCATATCACTTTATCAGCCTGTACTTCAATTTCTGCAAGCCCTTTCACACTGACAACCCGATCTTTGTCTCTAAACGCTGTTATACCAGTCTTGATCTGATATCCAACTAAAAATAAACCAATAGCAATAAGTAATGCTTCAATTCTCCAGTTTTTCATATTAATCAGTATTTAAAACAATAAAACGTCCTTATTTTTAGTAAAAAGTCTAGCGATTAAATAATTCGAAAGTGAATTTGCAACCAACCTGAGAAAACTCTCCGTTCACATTGCTAACAAAAACACCTAAATCAAAAATGTGCGTACCGATGCCATAACCAAATTCCAAATATGGCTTTAAATGTGGTACCATCAGAGCACTGGCATATAAGCGTTCATTGAGCACGTTACGGGTATATTTTACGATATGGGGCAATAGCAAAAAAGGAGCTTCGTAAGTAAAGTGCCCTCTAACGTATTTTCGTGAAGAGTTATACCAACGTCTATCAAGCAATTGAAAGACACCGCCAATGTCATCATTCCAACCTATCGGAAGATTACTTTTACTGAAATTGACAAAGTCGACAAAGTACATTTGTTTTTGATCGGTAAATGCACCACAGCCAAAACGCCAGTAAATACTTCGCATCAAACCAATAGAGTGCTGATGCTGAATATCCAGCTCAAGCCTTTCATATTGTCCGGAACTATTAAAGACACCTTTGATTCCACGCTCCCAATCGATCGAAAAGGTAGGATAGTCCGAATGAAGATTTACCTTCCGATCACCATTCATATAATAATATTGACCCGGCGTCCAATCCAACCGAACTCTGGGCGCAAAACTGACGTACGCATTTTTAACCTTGGCATCGGGAATTAAAGAATCGATAGGAGCTAGATTTGAAGATTTAATAGCAGTTCTTTTATGTGCCGAGAACCCTAAGTTTAAAGTCAATCCGTTCGTTATCTCAAGACTGTGACTAAAGTTCAAGTATAGATCGCGAAAATAAGCTAGTTGGATTTTGTTAAAATCGAAAATGCTGTCAGGAATACTCTCCAGTTCATCAAGCACATCACTGCTATAAATCCGGTTACCATTACCAAAACTAAGATGAATCGCCGCTTTTTTACGTGGCCAGTAATCAAAATCGGAATTCGCAGACCAATACAGTTCCTTTCGCTTAAAGTTATAACCAACCTTGGGAACAATGCTGAGTAATCGATCACCTGAAAAAAGACGATTATATTTGAATGCTTGTCGATAAGACACACCATCATTTCCACTATAACTAAGAAGAAACGGATTGATTAACGGAGAACATTTAATTTCTCCCATTCGAAGGATATTTACGGAGTATTTACTCGTAAGTAAATCGCCCGCTTGTCCGAACACTGTCCATTTTTTAGTCTCAAACGGAATCTTATGCATCAATGTATCGTTACGCAACTCAGATTCTTTGTATAGCTGTTCTTCTTCTCTTGATAATTTAATCGGGCGCAATCTTTTAAAAGGCAAACTATCAACACTAAGAGCATTGGTATCACACTTCAGCGTATATGATTCCGTTAAGTCATATATTTTCTTTTCTGTTTTATATCGATGTTGTACTTGCTGATATTCAATTGAACGGTAATTTAATAGGGCCGTATAGTGGCTCTCAACAACATTCCATAAAAAACGAAACGTCGTGTTCACATCATAACGAACCGGAAGGAACTCATTATCTGCCCCCACATCTCCCATTTTTATGAGATTATCAAAAAAACGATATTCGGATCTGCCTGCAAAATAAATCTCTCTCACACTCCAAACATCATTGCTCAAGATCATATATCCGTGAACCAACTGATAGCTTGGACTTTTAGGGGCAAACTCTATTCTGTAACTAATCTTCCCTGAATTAACTAAGATAGAATCAATCCGATAAGAATAATACTTGCGACCATTTGGAGCAAGCGGAGATAACAATTTCTTATGGAATAAGGTTGCTGAATAGACATGAATATGAAAATAATCAGCAATCTCTTCGCCAAAATCATCCATGTTTTTTACTGTACCAAGACAAGCTTTTAACTTCTGATCATAAATACCGGGAGCCGTAAAATGTAAATCAGAAGATGACTCCACTATATATTTGCGTACATTCTTTTCCATTTTAAACATAAATGGAACAAAACGCAGAAGTTCATTCTTCTTTTTAATATTTACTTTCCCCTTCACATATACATCAGCCCTATAGTCACCGATCATTTTTTCATAGAACGGAGCATAAAGCATCAATTTATCCAAAATAGAGTCGACAGATACAACTTTAGGCTTATAAGGAGAAGAAGCATTATCAGCCATGCTTCTTTGAGAAAAGAAGAACAGAAAAAAGAGCCAAATCCATATAAATATATATTGTTTCAACCGAAAAAGCTTTTTGTTATGACAAATATAGAAAATTTAGCTGAAAACTGCTTTTTGGATCTGTTAATACATTCTTTTTTAATGAATAATAAGAGTAATCACGAACAATTCTTTAAGAATAAATTAATTGCATTCAAAAATAAATCCTGTTTGTAAAGCCTGGATGATTATATTTGCCAAACAACATTCAAACGGAAAGATTGCACAAAAAGAGCACTTTCTCGAATAATCTTTTCCCTTTTTGCTTATTCTTTCCATTTTTTCTTCTTACATTTGTGCTTTATAACACAGTTTTGCTGCACTCATGGTAAAGATGAATTTGTCAGACATAGTTGTTTCAGAGTATATAGCCGATATGTGGGCTCCTTTAAATGCTGAGCAGAGAGAGTTCTTGGCCAATAATTTCACTCTACAAAATTATAAAAAAAATGAAACAATTTATTGTGAAGGCGAAGCTCCGACCAATTTAATGTGTCTTTTGAACGGAAAAGTGAAAATATACAAAGACGGAGTAGGTGGACGAAGCCAAATAATCAGAATGGTAAAGCCCGTTGAGTATTTTGGATATCGAGCTTACTTTGCCAAAGAAGACTACCTCACTGCCGCTGCTGCGTTCGAACCTTCTACAATCTGCCTGATACCAATGAGCGCAGTCACAGAACTCATTGAGCAAAATAATAACTTAGGTCTATTCTTCATCCAACAATTATCCCGAGATTTAGGCATTGCTGATGAAAGAACGGTGAACCTTACCCAGAAACATATTCGAGGAAGACTGGCCGAATCTCTTTTATTCTTAAAAGACAGCTATGGACTCGAAGAGGATGGCTCTACACTGAGTATTTATCTCTCTCGAGAAGATCTGGCCAACCTATCAAACATGACAACTTCCAATGCCATCCGTACGCTATCACAATTTGCCAACGAACGATTGATAACCATTGACGGAAGAAAGATAAAGATTATAGATGAAGAAAAAATAAAGAAAATCAGCAAGATAGGATAAATCTTACATTCACAATTATTACTTAACACAATTTTGTACCATGAAAAAAGGAATCTATTTCCTTCTTCTGTTCTGCCTGTTCATCACCCCCGAATACAGTCAGGCAAAAGAAGTAGTGAATGAGTATAATCTCGTTCCATTACCCAACAAGCTCACTCCACAAAAAGGCCGTTTCAAGTTGACGGACAAAACGGTTGTCATCATCTCCGCTCTGCCGGAGGTAAAAGCTATAACAGATAGTCTGATAGCTCGTATAAAAATGACGAGCGGAATCTCATTAAAGTATGCTGAGAAAAAAGACGCGAAGATACCAAGTATTGAGTTCACCCTGCAATCCGGATTTGCCAACGAAGGATACAAACTAAACGTATCTCCTAAAGGTATAAACATTGCAGCATCAAAAGCGAACGGTCTCTTTTATGCCTTACAGACCATTTATCAACTGATGCCTCCGGTTGTGTATGGTAACAAGTGCATCACACAGGAAGATTGGTCGATTCCGGCGGTAGAAATAGAAGATGCACCTCGTTTTTCTTATCGGGGACTGATGTTGGATGTTGGCCGTCACTATTCACCGGTAGAATACATCTACAAGTTTATCGATATGCTGGCTGCCCATAAGATGAATACTTTCCATTGGCATCTGACGGAAGATCAAGGATGGAGAATCGAAATAAAGAAGTACCCTAAACTGACCGAAATTGGTTCTAAACGTGATGAAACTCTTATAGGATACTATTTCGAGAATTACCCGCAACTATTCGATGGCAAGGAACATGGGGGATATTACACGCAACAACAGATTAAAGATATCGTAGCTTATGCGGCAAGTAAGTTTATCACGGTGATTCCGGAAATAGAAATGCCGGGACATGCACTAGCTGCCATAGCATCTTATCCGGAACTATCTTGCACACCGGATAGTACCTATAAAGTAGCCGAAACGTGGGGCGTTTTCGAACAAGTGTATTGCCCAAAAGAGGAGACTTTCAAGTTCCTGGAAGGAGTCTTGGATGAAGTAATGGAGCTCTTCCCCAGCCCATACATACACATCGGAGGAGACGAATGCCCCAAAACGGCTTGGATAAAGAGTGAACATTGCCAGGCTCTGATAAAGGAATTGGGACTCAAAGATGACTCGATCGCTAATCTTGTAGATGGAAGAAAACATTCAAAGGAAGAAAAGCTTCAAAGTTACTTCATCACCCGAATGGAGAAATACATCAATAGCAAAGGACGGAATATTATCGGCTGGGACGAAATATTGGAAGGCGGACTGGCTCCCAATGCGACCGTGATGTCGTGGCGTGGAGTGGAAGGCGGAATGAATGCTGCAAAAGCCGGACATGATGCCATCATGACACCCGGTGCTTATGTGTATCTGGATAGTTATCAGGAAGATCCTGAATTTGCTCCAACCACAATTGGAGGCTATACGACACTAAAGAAAACATACAGCTACAATCCGGTGCCTGAGGATGCTGATGAGTTGGTAAAAAAACATATTATTGGTTTGCAAGGAAATATATGGACTGAGTACATGCAAACGAATGAGCGTAGAGATTATCAAGCGTTTCCACGGGCTGTTGCCATAGCGGAAACAGCTTGGACGCTGAATCAAAATAAGAGTTGGAATAGTTTCCGGCAACGTATGGCGGGTGATTTTCAACGAATGGAGGTGATGAACGTGAAAGCCTGCCGAAACTTCTTCGAGGTCAACACTTACACGCATGTAGACAGTGACAACCTTTTAAAGGTAACACTGGAAACTTATGCACCCGACGCAGAAATACGCTATACGATAAACGGAAAAGAACCGACCATCAATTCATCCAGATATACCGGTCCATTTGTTCTGAATGGCAACATCAACCTGAGGGCAGCTGCGTTCAAAGGTGAGAAGAGGATTGGAAAAGTTTGTTCAAAAGCCTTATACGGTAACTTAATCAGCGGAAAGAAATACGTTGTTAGCCCACAAGCGGGATGGATGACCGGAGATATATTCGGCGAGAACGATGTGCTGGGCGCAGATAGCAAAACGTTAGGACTCACCAATGGCAAACGGGGAAATAATGCTTCTTATACGCCTTGGACGAGTTTCAACATGAATGCTGCATGCAACAATGAGCTTGTTTTTTCTGTCGACTTAGGGCAGATGCAAACAATCAGTAAGGTTGTTTTTGGATCGCTTTTCAATCCGGCATACAAAGTGCTACCGGCAAGCAAAGCAATAGTAGAAATATCAAATGATGGAATTACTTATAGAAAAGCAGGCCAGGAAAGTTTCCGCCGGCAATTGCCTAAGAATGGCAGAAAGGCTTATACCGATTCCGTCATCTTTGCACCCACGGAAGCACGCTACATCAAACTTACGATCAAAAACGGAGGAGTGTTACAAAACGGAATAGATTGCAGAAAAGATTCTCCGGAAGAAACAGTTCCGGCAAATCTATACATCGACGAAGTAGAGGTTTACTAGTAAGATGATCACCACCTCTGTTTGTCATGATAAAAGAAAATAGCAATACCCCCTCCACAGGCTTTGTGAGAGGGGGTTGTTGAATGTACGACTTCAGCGTGTTGAATGCACGTTTTCAACACGCTGATATCGTACATTCCACACGCTGAAGTCATAAGTTCTATTTGGGGCAGATTATGTGTAAATATTATTCCAAGTCCACTTTACTATAAGAGTCAGCCCGGATATTACAAGCAATAAGATCCTTCTATCTTGAGAGTTGCATTTCCTCCAAACAATACCTTATTATCTGCAGTATTTAACTTAACGATATTATAATCGACAATCTTGTCGTTTTGCTCGATAGAGATAGCTTTCCCATTCCACAAAGCATGCCGGAGCATATAATATCCGAAAGCAGAGTTACCTGATCCTGTAGCGGGATCTTCAAGATAGCCAAACTTAGGGGCAAAGACTCTGGTACGCGCTTTACTCTTTTCATCTACAACATCTAAAGTAAATACGAGAATTATATCTATGCCGTTGGACAGGCAAAACTCTTTGAGTGTTGCTTCGTTAGGAGTTATTTTAGTGAGGTCTTTAACACCCTTAATCGGAACAATCAAAGTTCTGAGCCCTGCATCTATCAATTCAACGGGATAAGTATTGTTAACCACCATCGGAAAGATGTTCAGGTTATCCGCAATATCATTCACACTGACCGGCACGGTGAGATACTGCGGATCGGGTGCCGTGATAAAGACTGCATCGAGCTGTTCAAGTTCATTGTAAACGATCAGATCTCCCTTGTTCGTCGTTATACTGATTTGCGGTAAGGCTTTTAAGCAATCATTGCTCTTGATTAGCTCGTATATGCAGGCAATTGTACCGTGGCCGCAGAATTCGACTTCACATTCCGAGGAATAGTATCTCAAACGGAAAGAAGTTTCACTCAGGGAAGTGCAATAAATAACTTCGGAAACGAACCCTTTGTGTTCTTTGGCTATGGACAGCATCTCAGCATCGGAAAGTTGTTGCCCGTTTTTCAGGTAAATACATGCGGCAGGATTCCCGCTGGAATCACCAGCAGAGAAAGCATTCAGTTTTTTATATTCAAAGTGTTCCATATCTATTAATTGTGATTTTAATATCGAACTCATGCTAAAATAGGCTTATCACAAACGGAATTGTGATAAGCCTATTTTTATTTTGCTTTATCTAAGAATTTTATAACCCTTTCTCAGAAAGATAACGTTCTGCTTCGATGGCTGCTTTACAGCCGCTGCCGGCAGCAGTTATCGCCTGACGATAGTGAGAATCGGCCACATCACCTGCGGCAAAAACTCCCGGTACTCTGGTTCTGGGTGAGTTTCCTTCAGTGATGATGTATCCCACTTCATCCGTTTCTACATAAGGTTGGAAGATCTCTGAATTTGGTTTATGCCCAATGGCCAAGAAAAAACCATCAATGGCTATATCATAACGCTTTTCATCAGCTTCACCCATGCGCTTAACCAGATGTGCGCCTTCTACTCCCTTGTCTCCGAAGAGACCAAGCGTATTATGCTCAAAAAGAACTTCAATCTTCTCATGATTTATCACACGGTCTTGCATGATTTTAGAAGCGCGCAAGAAAGATTTACGAACAATCAGGTAGACTTTCGATGCCAATCCGGCAAGATAAATAGCTTCTTCACAAGCTGTGTCACCACCACCCACAACGGCAACAACCTTCTTACGGTAGAAGAAACCATCGCAAGTAGCGCAAGCACTCACTCCCATACCGGCATATTTCTTTTCATCATCCAGTCCTAAGTATTTAGCAGTAGCACCAGTCGAGATAATCACTGTTTGAGCTTCAATCACTTTATCTTCATCAATCGTGATCTTATAAGGTGAAGCACTCAAGTCGGCAGCCGTGGCAATGCCAAAGCGTACTTCTGTACCAAAGCGTTCAGCCTGTTTGCGGAGGTCTTCCATCAATTCGGGGCCGGTTATTCCTTCGGGATAGCCGGGGAAATTTTCAACTTCAGTGGTAGTCGTTAACTGTCCGCCCGGTTGTAATCCTTCATAGAGTACAGGGCACAAATTGGCCCGTCCCGCATAAATTGCAGCAGTATAGCCTGCAGGGCCTGAACCAATGATCAGGCATCTTACTTTTTCTGTTTCCATATCGTTAGTCTTTTATTTTATCTTAAATCAATTATTTCTGTATGAGGATACTGCTTCTTATTGAAAACAAAAAGAGATTCAGCAAACCTTTGGCCGGTATGATAACCGGTTACTGTAATCTCGCTCCGAGATCTGTCTCGCTGTTCCGCTACGATATACAGGGGTTGATAAGAGTCCTTGGCAACATACAGCACAACACTTGTCAGGTTCTTGTTTCCGGCAGTAGCAGTCAGCACAACTTCATAAATCTGCTTTCCCCGAAAAGTCTTCGTTCCACCCAGTTTGAAAGAGAAACCTTTTTTATATGAATATAATAAGGTATAAGGATTCATCCCTTGAAGTTCTTCCGCTGTAGGATTACTCACATTGACTTCTTCACTTCCGGAAAGATAGCTCCACTGTGTTTTACCATCAAACCAGATCGTTGATTCTGCCGTCTTCAACAGAAATTTTTCCGATTTCATCTGAATAACTCCGCTCGTTTGTCCCGCTAAGTGCCCTTTACTAAAAGATTGAATCTCAAACTCCGCTTTTATTCCTTCGGCTTGCCGAAAGTTAGCAGCAGTCTTATCAAGTATCTCTTTTGCCTTCGCTTGTTGGGCAAAAGTCTGCATAGCAGAGAGTAAAAATAGCAATAGGGTAAAAATACATTTTTTCATTGCTCTATAAACGGCTTATTATTGTAAATTGTTCAATCGCATCTCCAAATCATTTTCATCCAGACACATCACCTGGCGGGCCTTGCTCCCCTCACTCGGTCCAACGATTCCCGCTTTTTCCAATTGATCCATGATGCGCCCGGCACGATTATATCCGATAGAGAATTTACGTTGAATAAGTGAAGTAGAACCTTGCTGATGAACAACAATCAGACGCGCCGCATCTTCAAAAAGCGGATCAAGACGCCCCATGTCCACATCACCCAAATCACTTCCGGCATCCTCACTAACATATTCAGGCAGATAAAACGCCGTAGGATATCCTTGCTGACGAGCAATATATTTAGTAATGTCTTCCACTTCAGGAGTATCGACAAATGCACATTGTACGCGAATAGGGTCGGCACCTTGAAGAAACAACATATCACCGCGCCCGATCAACTGATTAGCTCCCGGACGGTCGAGAATTGTTCGTGAGTCCATCATAGAAGATACGCGGAAGGCTACACGGGCAGGGAAGTTGGCTTTAATGGTACCCGTTATGATGTTCGTCGTAGGACGTTGGGTAGCAATAACCATGTGTATACCAATAGCACGGGCCAACTGAGCAATACGGGCAATCGGTAACTCTACTTCTTTCCCGGCAGTCATAATCAGGTCACCAAACTCATCAATGATCACCACGATGTAAGGCATAAACTTGTGCCCCTTCTCGGGATTCAGCTTGCGATTGATGAACTTCTCGTTATACTCCTTAATATTCCGAACATGCGCTTTCTTTAGCAAGTCATAACGGCCGTCCATCTCTACACAAATAGAGTTAAGAGTCTGCACCACTTTGGTGACATCAGTGATAATAGGTTCTCCCCCATCAGGCAACTTAGCCAGGAAATGATTTTCTATAACGGAGTAAATGCTGAACTCCACTTTCTTGGGGTCTACCAATACAAACTTCAATTCAGCTGGATGCTTTTTATATAATAAAGAAGTAATAATGGCATTCAGACCAACGGATTTACCTTGACCTGTAGCCCCGGCCACCAACACGTGTGGCATCTTGCACAGATCGACCATAAACACCTCATTGGTAATCGTCTTACCCAAAGCAATGGGTAGATCATAAGTCGATTCTTGAAACTTCTTACTACCGATAATCGATTGCATGGAAACAATCTTCGGATTTGAGTTTGGCACCTCAATGCCAATAGTACCTTTGCCCGGGATGGGAGCAATAATACGAATGCCTAATGCAGACAAGCTCAGTGCAATATCATCCTCTAATCCCCTGATCTTAGAAATACGCACTCCTTGTTCGGGAGTAATCTCATAAAGCGTCACCGTAGGCCCCACCGTCGCTTTGATGGAGTTTATTTCAATGCCAAAACTGCGAAGCGTATTGATGATACGATCTTTATTCGCTTTTTGCTCCTCCATGTCAATGGTAGGCTCATTACTATTATCGTACTTCCTCATTAGCTCGAAAGTAGGGAAGTGATAGTTTTCCAAATCAAGTTTCGGGTTATAAGGTTCTCTCTCCGGACCCTGATAAGCTTCATCGTCTTCATTGACAGCAGTCTCTATTTCAAAAACAGGGCCTCCCTTCTTAGCTTCAGGCAATACATCAACCAACGTCTTTTCGAAAGTCATTCCCAAGGCCTCAGGCACAACTTTCTTATCTTCAAATCGATCTTCATCATCAGGCGCCACAATCTCCATTTCCTTATGAAGCAAGTTTTGCTTAAACGTCTTGTCAACCGAAAAATCAACTGTCTGAGGTTGTGGATTGGTAAATTCCTGTTGAGGTTTCTCATCCTCTGCCTCCATCTCCATTTCTTTCTCTTGCCTTTTGACAAAACTTAAACTCATCAACTTACGTATCCAAATGATGGTACGGGCACTCAGATAAATAAGAAAACAAATAGCCGTAACCAAAAGAATCATCCATACACCAGGTATTCCCACTTGAGAGATCAGCCAGTTGCTCACGTTGTATCCATGCATCCCACCAAAATAAATGAATGAATCTTTGTATTGGTCCATCAGCACAAAGCCAAAGAAGATAGAGAACCAAACTAATAACAAAGAACAGCCGATGAACCATTTCCACAGACGAAACATGCGTACGCGCATCAATTTCAGACCGGTCACTCCCAGAAAAACAAGAATAAAAAATGAAGAAATGCCAAAACAATCATTAATAAGATAACTTGCCAATTGAGCTCCACGGGAGCCGGCATAGTTCTTCACATGATTGTTAACTGAAGCTAGTTCTTGCGAACTTCCACCATCAATAATACTTTGATCTGCCGCTCCGGTGAAGAAAAAAGAAGAAAAGGCTAACAATAAATAGACAGAAAATATAACCAATATCAGTCCGATAACGAAGTGAATAGTTTCATTTTTGAAAAACAACACTATTTTATTGGCTGAAGCCACATTTTGAGCTTCTCTTTCAGAGTTCTTTTTTGCCATGAATAGAATACTTAAAACAACGAATTAAGATTGCAAACTTAGGCAAAAATCTCCAATTACTAGTGCATTCAACAAAATAAAAATAGAACTAAACAAAGCAACCGATAGCCATTATGCATCATAAAAGAAGATGAAAAACATATAGTCGTTAATCAAGGCCAAAAAAGCTTAATAATAGAAGCCCTAGCATAACAGTTATAACATTTTTCTTGTTACATTTGCGCAAGAAACTAAAATGAATAAAAAAGTTTTCTACCATTTATCATAATAAATTCAACCTCAGTTAATTTTTAGCTATTCTTGATAAACACAAGTAAACGAGATTGCGTTATTATTTTATCACAATTATTACAAAACTATACATTACAAAGTATGAAGACTAAAATTAACCGTTCCCTCACTACCAGAGCATTGCAGATTAGTGTGCTTGCTCTATGTATTTCATTGGCATCCTGCGGTAACAAGCAGCAAGGAGGCATGGCAGGAGACCAAGAGTATGCAGTTAGAACGCTGCAGGCTACAAACGTTGAACTCCAAAGTTCCTATCCGGCTTCAATCGAAGGTAAGCAAGATATTGAAATCAGGCCTCAGGTTTCAGGATTCATCACTAAACTAGGTGTCGATGAAGGATCTGTTGTGCGCAAAGGACAAATGCTATTTGTAATAGACCCTGTGCAGTACAAAGCAGCAGTGCAACAAGCTCAAGCAGCTGTAAATGTTGCAAAAGCGGCTGTATCTACAGCTAAACTGACAGCAAAAAATAAAAAAGATCTTTATGATCAGAAAATTATTGGTAGCTATGAACTTCAGATGGCAGAAAATAGCCTGATAACTCAAGAAGCAAATTTGAGTCAGGCGCAAGCTCAACTAATCACTGCCCGCCAAAACCTCTCATTTACAAGCGTTACGAGCCCGTCTAACGGAGTAGTAGGATCAATTCCTTATCGTGTAGGTAGCCTGGTTAGCGCTTCTATTACTACTCCTCTTACTACGGTATCTAACATTGACGAGATGTATGTATACTTTTCTGTAACAGAAAAACAACTGATGAGTTTAACCCGTAAGAGTGGAAATACTGCAGAAATACTAAAAAGTTTCCCTCCCGTACAATTGAAGGTTGCTGATGGTTCTATTTATAGTGAAGCAGGTAAAATTGAAACAGTAAGCGGTGTAATAGACCAATCAACCGGCTCAGTAAGTATGCGTGCTACATTTAAGAATCCTAACCATTTATTGAAGAGTGGTGGCTCTGGTTCTGTAATCATCCCTTATAAATCAGACAATATCATAATGATTCCACAATCGGCTACAACTGAGGTTCAGGATAAAAAATATGTATTTGTTGTAGGTGCCGATAATAAAGTGGTCAACACACTGGTTGAAGTAGCTGATTTGGACAATGGAGCAGAATATCTGGTAACATCAGGACTTAAGGCCGGAGACCGCATTGTGGTTGAAGGTGTTGCCACATTAAAAGACGGCATGCAAATCAAACCTATCACTGAAGCTGAATCTGCAAAAAAGAAAGAACAAGCTGCTCAAATGGGTGCCGGAATGGGTGCAAAAAAGTAATTAGTTAATTAGTTAAGATATAATCATGAAATTAGATAAATTTATAAACCGCCCGGTATTATCCACGGTTATCTCTATCCTGATTGTGATATTGGGTATACTGGGATTAATATCCCTGCCCATCACACAATATCCGGATATTGCACCGCCTACCATTCAGGTAAGTACAACGTATTCGGGTGCTGACGCACAGACTGTACTGAATAGTGTGATCGCTCCGCTCGAGGAATCCATTAATGGTGTGGAAAACATGACCTACATGACCTCTACCGCAAGTAATAGTGGTAGTGCTTCCATAACCGTTTATTTTAAACAGGGAACAGACCCTGATATGGCCGCTGTTAATGTGCAGAATCGTGTCTCTTCCGCCACCAACCTATTGCCATCCGAAGTTGTTCAGGTAGGTGTTACGACAGAGAAGAGGCAAAGTAGTATGTTGCTTATCTTCGGTGTGCACGGCACAGATAATCGATACAGTGAAGCTTTCTTACAGAATTACACAGATATCAACATTCTTCCCCTGATCAAACGTATTCCGGGTGTAGGTAGCGCTCAAGCATTTGGTGGAAGTACGTACTCCATGCGTATCTGGTTAAAACCGGACGTGATGAAACAATACAAATTGATTCCCAGTGATGTGACTGCCGCCCTTGCCGAACAAAACATTGAAGCAGCGCCGGGTCAGTTTGGTGAAAGCGGAAATCAATCGTTTCAGTATACGATGAGATACAAAGGACGTCTGAAAGAAGTTGCCGAATACGAAAATATCATCATCAAAGCTTCTGAAAGTGGAGAAATACTTCGTTTGAAAGATGTGGCAAGAGTCCAACTGGATGCCTTAAGTTATTCGGTTAAAACATCGGTGAACAACACTCCGGGTGTCGTTTGTGCAGTATACCAGACAGCTGGTTCAAATGCTACTGAGATCATCAAAGAAGTTCAGAAGACTCTAAAGGCTGCGGAAAAAGACTTCCCTCCGGGCGTGACTTATGATGAAATGATGAATACCAACGACTTTCTTTATGCTTCCATCGAAGAAGTTATCAAAACGCTGATCGAAGCATTCTTGCTGGTATTTATTGTAGTATATGTCTTCTTGCAAGATTTCCGTTCTACATTGGTTCCAGCCATTGCCGTACCGGTATCATTGATCGGAACCTTCTTCTTCCTCTATTTATTCGGATTCAGCATCAACTTGCTGACACTATTTGCCTTAGTGCTTGCCATTGCCATTGTCGTCGATGATGCCATCGTGGTAGTGGAGGCGGTTCATGCCAAGTTGGACCAAGGATATAAATCAGCGCGCATTGCTTCCATCGATGCAATGAGTGAGATTTCAGGTGCTATTGTCTCTATTACATTGGTAATGGCGGCGGTATTTATTCCGGTAACCTTTATGGGAGGTACATCAGGCGTATTCTATACACAGTTTGGTATAACACTGGCCATCGCAATTTTTATCTCTGCGCTAAACGCATTGACATTGAGTCCGGCTTTATGTGCTATCCTCCTGAGACCTCATAAAGACGAGGAAGGTAAGAAACTGAGTGTCATAGACCGTTTCCATCAATCATTCAATGCCGCTTACGATGTTACATTGAACAAATACAAGAAAGGTGTTCAGTTCTTCATCAAGCGTAAATGGCTCTCTTTGGGCACAGTTGTGGTAGCGGTAGCATTACTAGCCATCCTTATGGCTAAAACACCAACCGGATTGGTTCCAAATGAAGATACCGGAACATTCTTTATTACGGTAAGCTGCCCTCCGGGAAGTTCGTTGGAAAAAACTCAAGCTATTATGGGAGAAGTTGACAAACTACTTGCAGCAAACCCATTGGTTGAATTTAGAGCACAAATAATGGGTTACAGTTTTCTTGCAGGTCAGGGAAGCCCTTATGGAACATTTGTCTGTAGAATGAAAAACTGGTCTGAAAGAGAAGGAAAAGGTCAAGATGCCAATTCTGTAATAGGTCTGCTTTATGCACAAACCGCAACAATAAAAGATGCTCAAATTCTTATTTTTGCGCCTCCTATGATTTCAGGATTTAGTGCAACCAATGGTTTCGAGTTCAGTGTACAAGACAAGACAGGTGGAGATGTGAACAAATTCTTTGGTATTACTCAGAATTTCCTGGCCAAACTGAAAGAACGACCTGAAATTGCAGCAGCCCAAAGTACATTCGACCCGCGTTTTCCGCAATATATGGTTGATGTAGACGTGGCAAAATGTAAAAAAGCCGGCATCAGTCCGAGTGATGTACTGACCACGCTTCAGGGTTATTATGGAGGTTTATATGCATCCAATGTTAACAAATACGGTAAACTTTATCGTGTTATGATTCAGGCTGATGCTAATTATCGAGCCAATCCTGAAGGTCTTAAAAATATCTATTTAAGAAATGGAAGTGAAATGGCTCCGATAAGTGAGTTCATGACACTGACCAAGGTATACGGGCCACAGAATATCAACCGCTTCAACATGTTTACCTCAATGGGTGTAAATGGTTCCGCTGCGGATGGATACAGTTCCGGTGATGCGATTAAGGCCATCCAAGAGGTAGCAGCAGAAACACTGCCTACAGGTTATGGATATGAATTCGCCGGACTAACTCGTTCCGAGCAAAGTTCAAGCAATTCAACGGCAATTGTATTCGCTCTTTGTATCCTGTTTGTATATTTCATCCTGAGTGCCCAGTACGAAAGTTACATCCTGCCGCTCACGGTTATTCTTTCATTGCCGTTCGGATTGGCGGGGACATTTATCTTTGCCAACCTCATGGGTATAGAAAACAATATATATCTCCAGATTGCGCTAATCATGCTCATCGGATTGCTCGCCAAGAATGCCATCCTGATCACAGAGTTTGCTCTTGAACGAAGGAAGACGGGAATGGGAATAACCTGGAGTGCCGTACTTGCGGCTGCCGCACGTCTTCGTCCTATCTTGATGACTTCTCTGGCTATGATTATCGGACTTATGCCGCTGATGTTTGCTTCCGGAGTTGGTGCCAACGGTAACAGTTCATTGGGTACAGGTGCCGTAGGTGGTATGTTTGTGGGTATGATCTGCCAGATATTTATCGTGCCTATACTATTCGTTATCTTCGAATCTATTCAGGAGAAAATCAAACCTCTTCATTGGGAAGATGGAGATCAGAAAGCCATTAGGGCAGAGCTTGAACAATATACAAACCTACATAAGGAGGATAATAAAAAATGAAAAAACAGATAATATTTCTGATGTGTACAACTGCTCTGTTCAGCAGTTGCCACATCTACAAATCATATGACCGCCCTGATATAAAGACAAGTGGGCTGTATCGAGATACAGCTTCTGTCAATGACACGCTGGCGGTGAGCGATACAGCTAACATGGGTAATCTGCCATGGAAAGAAGTGTTCACTGACCCTAAGCTCCAATCATTGATTGAGATGGGACTGAATAACAATACTGATCTGCTGACTGCTACATTAAAGGTGAAAGAAGCAGAAGCCATGTTGACTTCAGCAAAGCTCTCTTTCTTACCATCTTTTTCTCTTGCTCCGGAAGGTACAATAGCTAGTTTTGATCATGCTAAAGCAACTCAAACCTATACATTACCTATTGCCGCAAGTTGGGAGATAGACTTGTTTGGTAAATTACTGAATGCCGAACGCGGACAAAAGGCGACTTTGTTACAAACCAAAGCCTATCAACAAGCTGTACGTACGAAAGTAATAGCCAATATAGCTAATGCATACTATACCTTATTGATGTTAGACCGTCAACTCGACATTAGTACGCAAACAGCCGAGAACTGGAAGCATAGCGTAGAAATAACCAGAAAGTTAATGACGATTGGTTCCGTTAACGAATCAGGTATCGCCTCTACCGAAGCAAACTATTATAGTGTACTGTCTTCTTTACCCGAACTGCGCCGACAGATTCGTGAAACAGAGAACTCTCTTTCACTACTGTTAGGGCAGGTTCCACAAACCCTTGATCGCGGTAAGCTGGAAGAGCAAGCATTGCCTACGCATTTAGCAACAGGCATTCCGGTGCAATTGCTTTCCAACCGTCCGGATGTAAAGCAGAGCGAAATGGCACTGGCTACAGCTTATTATACAACAAATAAAGCTCGCTCGGCTTTCTATCCAAGCCTTACCTTAACCGGAGCTTTGGGATGGACAAATAGTGCCGGTACTGCGATCATAAATCCAGGCAAGATGATTGCTTCCGCTGTAGGTTCACTTACACAGCCAATCTTCGCAAAAGGAGCTTTGAGAGCCAGCTTAAAAGTAGCTAAGGCACAGCAGGAAGAGGCTTTACTAAGCTTCCAGTATGCTTTACTTAGTGCAGGAAGTGAAGTGAGCAACGCATTGGTGCTATATCAATCGGCGACAGAAAGAAGCGGATTGGAAGAAAATCAGATTAAAGCATTGGGAAGAGCTGTAGATTATACGCAACAATTATTCTCTTTGGGATCTTCTACTTATCTGGAAGTGCTCACCGCTCAGAAATCATTGCTTAGCGCCGAACTGTCAAAAGTGTCTAACGACTTTAGTCGTATGCAGGCCGTTGTGAACCTCTATTACGCATTAGGCGGAGGAAGATAATGTTGAACCATAAAAAACAAGGATAAAATATGATTAGTCCACAAGCATTTATTGATCCCAGCGCAAAGATTGGGAAAAATGTAGAGATATATCCGTTTGCCTATATCGAAAAGAATGTAGAGATTGGTGACAACTGCATCATCATGCCATACGTAAGTATTATGAGCGGTACCCGCTTGGGTGAAGGTAACTCCGTGTTTCAAAACACGGTACTAGGTGCTACGCCTCAGGATTTTAATTATACAGGCGAAGAAACCACTTTAATCATCGGACATAACAACGTGATTCGTGAGAATGTGGTGATAAACCGCGCTACCCACGCTAAGGATAAAACGGTTCTGGGGAATAACAATACGCTCTTTGAAGGAGTTCATCTCTCACATGACAGTCATGTAGCCGATGATTGTTCCTTCGGATATGGAGTAAAGGTTTCAGGGAACTGTACCATTGATTCGCATGCCATTCTGGGTAGCCAGGTAGTAGTGCAACAAGGTGCACATGTGGCATCATGGACCCTGGTCAGAGGCGGTTGCCGTTTTAGCAAGGATATCCCTCCATACATCGTAGTGGCAGGTAATCCTACTCACTATTATAGCGTTAACGAACTGGTACTTTCTCAGAATGGAATTCCCGAGCATATACAGAAGCACATTGCCAATGCATACAGACTTATCTATCAGGGAAACACCAGTATCTTTGATTCTTTGAAGAGAATTCACGAACAGGTTCCGATGAGCGAAGAGATTGAAGAGATCATCCGATTCGTAGAAACTTCGGAAGAAGGAAGAGGAATTATCAAGTAAAGATTATAGTACTACAAGTAGAAAAAGCCAACTAATCTACAATGGATTAGTTGGCTTTTCTAATTTTCAATAAAGAGCAGCATATTATTATGCAAAGAAACTATTCGCTCAACAGTTTAACAGCGTCCACATATTGTGCAATACCCTTAGCCACCATCTTTGCTTCTTTCATCGCAAGGACAACCGTTTGTGGAGTATGCACCACATCTCCTCCGGCAAATACCCCTTTACGAGTCGTCATGCCATAAGGTAAATCTTTTGTAATCACATAACCGACTTCATTCACTTCAATACCTAAAGAAGTCGAAACAATCCTATCAGCAGGTTTTGAACCAACAGCTATCAGTACACGATTCATCGGAATTAGTTTCTCACCCTCAGGATCTTCTACTCTGATAGCTTTCAATGTATTATTTTCTCCAACAAATTCCAACGTATTTGTTTCCCATAGAAAATTCACGCCTTCTTCCACCGCCTCGTTATATTCTGTCTGCAAAGCAGGCATTTCCTCTATCGTCCGATGATAAATGACATTTACCTTTTTTGCCCCCATCCTAATTGCAGTACGCGCCGTATCCATCGCTACGTTTCCGGCACCAATCACTGCCACATCTTCCCCCTCTATAAGAGGTACAGCAGCGCGATTAATTCCACCGCTATTATACAAACTAACCATACGAAGAAAATAGGAAGATTGCAATACTCGATATAAAGTAATACCAGGAACAGTCAAGGTTTTAGGCACAGACGTACCTGATCCTATAAAGACCGCATCAAATTCTCGCTCCAACATGGCATCTACCGTTATCTGATCTCCGACCCGACAATCATTAATGAAAGTGACGCCCAGAGCTTCTATCTTTTTGACCTCACGCCTCACTATTTCTTTCGGCAAGCGATATTCCGGGATCCCGTACATTAAGACTCCTCCCGGTTCCTTCTGCCATTCAAACACCACCACATTAAATCCCTGACGAGCCAGATCACCGGCAACAGTCAGTCCGGCAGGCCCCGAACCGATTACAGCCACCTTGCCCCTATTCTTAGGTGCCAGCTTCTCCTTAATTAAAAGCATATTGCTGTCAAAATCAGCAATAAAGCGTTCCAACTTACCTACATTTACAGGGTTTCCCTTCTTATTCAGGATACAATGCCCTTGACATTGTTTTTCATGCGGACACACCCTACCGCATATAGCCGGTAAGTTACTCTTTTCATTGACTATCTGCATTGCGGCACCAATATTACCCATAGACAACTGATTAATAAATCCAGGTATGTTATGCTCTATAGGGCAACCTTGCACACACAAAGGATTCTTACAGTTCAGACATCTTTTAGCTTCATTAATCGCTTCCTTTGTGGTATAACCGATATTTACCTCTTGAAACGGAGAGGCTTTTGTTTCATTTAATTCATTATACATACTCCATTTTGCTATGTTGAGATTGCAAATATACGACATTATGGCTTACAAAGATCAATCTTTGCGTTTTTTATGTTATAACGAAATAAAAGATGTAATCAGAACAAATAAATACGATAATCTAGTAGGAGCAGGTATCGAGTTACAATTAACAACAAAAAGAGATAAGCACATTGAATATCAGTTCATTACTCATTGAAACAAATTAAGTGCGCCAGAACCATTTTATTTTTGTGAAGAACATGGCAACAAGCATTGCAAGCATAGTGATAATGACTCCTCTCAGAAAACCCAACCATGCATTCTGATAAAAGAACGAGAGGTAATCTGCTATGCCAAGCAAATGCAGAGTTGGCATAACCACTAAATTAGCAGCTACGTAAGCTACCATCGGGTTTTGCCCAACCATCTCGAATGGTAAAGTCAACTTTTTCCAACGATAGATATCACTCATGATAGAAAGAGCAATCATCGCTATAAAAGCCAATCCGGAAGTTACAAAATAGTAGCTGTAAGTAGAATAATCTTTGCGAATACCTCCCTCAAAAGCTTCAAAGAAAAGACCTAAAATTAACAGATAAGCACCTGCAACAAAAAGCTTGCGCCAAAAAGAGATATTAGTACCCACTCCTTTTAACAGACACCAAAGCAGTCCCAATAGTGTAACCGTTCCTATAAGATTGAACACAAGGTATCTCATATAAAGCGCATACACATTGAGTACAATTATCCCTATGCTAATAAACAGTATAAACGGAAGTTTTTTATCTTGGTTACATACTGAATCCTCTGAAGTCCTCGTCTTAATCCAGTCATATAGGTATTCTCCGGCAATGGAACCGGGAATAACGATAAACAAATATTTCAGATAGGTAAATTGATACATCCAAGAAGCGGGTGAATACCCCATCACTGCCTGCGCCCATGAACCTTCGGTCGAACTACTTAGTAGAATGCCCATAATAAAAGGAAGTATAGCAATGCGCACCCACCGATTATGCAACGTGAACAGATATGCTAACGAACCGAAAATAGCCATATTAGCTAATATTAGAATGATGATATCGCTATGCATCGGGTCAAAAGAGTGTCCATCGGAAGATGAGACAGTAATCATCATAATCGTACCAACAACATAAGCTACAATCTCCAAGGCAACATGCATCCATCTAGGCATCTCCCATGGGAAACGTACAAACATGCAATTCAACAAAATAAAGACTGCCAGCATACACAAAGAGGTTAGGGCATCTTGGGGGGGATGAGGATCCCCAAACATACATCTGTTGAATGAATATAGCAAAGAACGTTAGCTTCACTCCCCGCAGTAAACTATGAATAACAAGATTCAATGTCCCTGTTCCTTTATTATGCTTACTTCCTATAGAGAATGGGAAGGCAGCTCCCATAGCGAATAAGAAAAACGGAAAGATGAGATCGACCCAAGTTATTCCATATCTGGAAGGATCAAAAACATGATCGGGAGGAGGTACCTGAGCATGATACATCCATCCGGGTAATATTCCCTCACAAATGGTAGCAGAAAGAATCATGGTTGCAATGGCATAACCACGCAACGCATCTAAGGAGAACGCACGATTATTCATAAGATGTATTTTTTTTGATTAATCTGTGTTAAGTTAATAAATTGATCCACCTTCTCTCATTCCTTCTTCCACTTGAGACCAAAGGTTCTTATCTATGATGTGTACAATATCAAACACCATTAATCCATCGGATTTAGACAGGTTCATTTTGATACTCTCAACCAACTTATCAGGGTTATTATAAAATTGATCAACTAAAACGCCCCCCATGAATTTATTCTTCTTTAGGATAGTACGAAGATGAGTGCAAGAACCCTCCACACAATACCAAGTACCCGATTGTGCCTGACTGTCAGTCTCGTTCCACACACTTCGGTTGGCTTTTTTATAATCATCAATAGATATATCAGTATAATAATTACCCGTTGCATATAAGTCCATCAACTCTGCATAGCCGTATTTTTGATAGTCAGCTGTCGCCCAATCAAAATCCTTACTCGGATCATAGTTTTTACTGGCAAAATTAACGCCAACTTCATAATAGGAAGGATACCAAGCTCCCGTATAAGTACCAAAAGAAATCTTAGGATTGACAGATTTTACTTCTTTACGCGCTATAGCCATGAAGTCAGTAATATTTTTAGTTCGCCATTCTATCCATTTTAGGAAATAAGGGCCACGAGCAATGTTATACTTGCCACTTGCGTCTTTCTCCCATTTATAAATATCTTCCGGAAAGTTTGCCAATTTATGACCAATGTATTCTTCAAACTTAGAACGAGATAAAGGAGAGAAATCAGCCGTTATGCCATCATAGCGTACCCTGTCTAACATCAAGCCGTCGAGATCTGGATATTTAGTAACAAGCTCTTTCAACACATTCAAGATATGAGTGCGAAAATCTGCGTTTAGTGGATTAATCATTGCAGCATACTTTTGCTTTTCATTCATTATGGAGATAATTCCTTTATCGGGAGTATACACCATGGAAGCCCATTCAGGATGCCCGTTATATACTTGCCCGCGATCAAAATAATTGTGACCGGCAGAAAAGATATTTAGGGAAGCATGTATTTCCAAACCTAGCTCATGCCCCTTCTTAATGAAATAGCCTAAATAATCAAATTTACTCCTTTTATATCCCTTCCATTCTTCCATGCGAGGAGCATAAACACTCTCATACAACACTTCACCAGTAATGGGACGTACATCGACCACTGCATGAGTAAATCCTAAAGATTTGATTTTCTTTAAATAATAATCAATAGAATCCGGATGGCTGAACCTGGCAAAATTAGCCTCAGCATCAATCCACATCAGAGCGGGTTTCCCCTTTATATGGCTTTTTACTGTACTACTATGTGCGCAAGTTACAATTAATAAAGCCGCACAAACGCTTAAAGCTATTCTTAGTTTCTTCATTTCATTAATTTTATAAGTAAACACATTATCTTTCTATCATCGCCCGAAAAGGTGAAGCTGGAATCTCAGCATTATTGAACAAGTCTCCCTCAAGGTAGTTGCGAAAGCAATAACGCACTTCTACAGGCTCTTTGATTGAATCGTTCCATACCTTTACTGTAGATGAGCCTCCAATAATCTCAGCCTGTGCGGGAAGAAATTTTCCATCTGCTCCCGCAAGTTCAAAGCCCTTTAACTTCTGGTTCTCAGGGATCAAACCATCTTCTCCATAATCAAAAGTTACCTCAACTACTTGAGCATTCAACTTACAACTTCGATAGATCGGTCCTGAATATTGAAATCCTTGTTTCCCGTAAGTTTTCGCCAGAGCCCAGTATGCCAATCGTTGCCCAACTTTAATTTTGTAAGGAGGATGAATAAATGTTTCACTGCCCACATCGGTAGTAGTAACCATTCCTACGTTAGGCACCTCATGCATCAATTCTAGCTGGCATTGCCGAAACAAAGCCCAATCGAGTTTCTCTTTTCCTTCTGATTGCCAAGGAGCTATCTGCACATAATAAAAAGGCATATCCGGAAGTTCAAAGAATTGTCTCCACTGTGCCACCATAGCGGGAAATAATTTTTTATATAAATCCGGTGCAGGACTGTTAGCCTCTCCCTGATACCAAATGACGCCTTTCACAGGAAAACCCTTCCATGGACTCACCATTGCATTCCATAATAAAGTAGGAGTACCGGCCGGCCAACCAAATTCCGTCTGATTCACATCAGGCAATTCAACTTCAGGAAGACGAGACAATGTTTCTTTGTCCATCCATGCTTCTATCTTAGAAGCACTCCACGAACAATTTATCAAGCCAACAGGAATTTTCAATGTTTTTTGTAGTAACTCACCGAAAAAATAAGCCGTTGCGCTAAAGTCAGCAACTTCCTTTGAAGACGATTGCGACCAATGCCCAACTATGCCGTCGGATTTCGGTATAGTACTCCATGAATTCTGTACTGTAAATAAGCGAAGTGGACGCTCTTCATCTGCCGAAACAATATACTGTTGAGATCCATATACCGGTTGGCCTCGAAAACCTTTTACCGGCATCTCCATATTAGATTGACCCGAACAAAACCAAACTTCGCCAATCAGAATGTTCTTTAATACAAGTTTCTCACCATCCGAGAAGGTTAGAGTATAAGGGCCTCCAGCAGCAGGTGTAGGCAATATTATCTCCCAATCTCCGTTTTTGGTACTCTTCGTTTGAAGTTTCTCTGCACTCCAAGAAGCAACTACAGATACGAACTTGGCTGGAGTAGCCTTGCCTGTAACATGAAGTTTTGAGTTTTGTTGCAACACCATATTATCTCCCAAAATAGAAGACAATGTAATCTTAGCCTGCGTAGCAATAGAAAAAAACAAGCTAATAAATATAAAATAATAATTCTTCCTCATAATTAAGCTTATCATTACGTAAACATTTCACTATGCAATATGCTCAATGCACATTTTAGTCTGGAGTCAATAGAATTATCATACAAACAACACACCTAAAGTAATCCATAATGACTAATTGTTCTAGATAATCACAAAACCTAATGAAGCAGCTTCTTTATTATAGGATATAATAACTCTGAATAGCGCATGAAACCGATATCGGTAAAATGTATTCCATCAACCGTAGCCTCATTATCTTTGCCCAACATATTCTTAGAGGAAAGAAAATAAATGTTTTTTTCACCTTTCTTTTTCATTTTCTCAAAAATCTGGCGCACAGTATTATTTTTATGATCTACTTCAGCAGCAATCATTGAATCAAACCGCATATAAGGAAAGCGAGGATCTTCTACAAAAAGAATAGGCATTTTGGGATGACGCTCACGAATGATTGAATAAAATTTATACATTTTTTCTTCCATTTGCTCTACCGTAGCATTAGGCACAAAATCAAGAATAACCATTCCTGCATCAACCTGAGCTATTAAATTAGCTATTTCAATATCAAGTTGCCCATTACCACTAAATCCTAAGTTTATAAATTCTCTATTTAACCAGCGAGAAAGTATATTTGTATGTGCCATGCCCGCACGCGAAGCACAAGCCCCTTGTGTAATGCTGGTGCCATAATACACGACAGGCTTACGCTGCACTGGCATTTCAACCCTAGGAAGCTCTATATTCGATAACGAATCAATGCCTATTTTCAGATTTATCACTTCATCGTACAAAGAAAGATAAAGCATGTATTCACGTTCTTTAGGAGGCATATTTGTTATAATCGTCGCATCATTCTTTTGCCCTGTAGGACGAGCTGTATTTACAAAAGTCCATTTACCGTTCAGCAGACAATACAAGTCCAGGCCTTTAATGGCTGTCGGACTCATATGATTCATAGTGCGATTTAATAAAAGTTCCCATTTTACAGCAACCGTTGTAGAGTTAGAGGCAAAGCGAATCGCCAGTCCAGCACTATTTAGCCCCAAATCCCAAAGAGCTCTACGAGACTTTGATTCTAAGGACGCCGGCAATCTACTATATCTATATTTAGTATCTTGTACTACCTTTCCTAAAACAGGAAAATCAGAAGCATCATGATATACAAGTTGCGCATGAGCCACATTTAAACAACAAAGTGAAATAACTAACAAAAAACACCCTTTAAAAAAATTCAATCTAACCATGATTTATCATTTTAAGTCTGTTCGATATTGATTGCCAAAACGATCTGTTACACATATTTCAATCCGAGCATTTTTATTTTTTATAGGCGCACGAAACATATGATCATTTTTAAAAGGAGATATCCATTTAAATTCCAATTTCTCTTTATCATCACATAGAGCTTTTGCCGCCGGATCACAAATAGATATACGTAACATATTCCCCCTAAGAATCCCGTCTTCTAACCATTCCACTTTCCATTTATCATCCCAATTCCATACGTTTACTATCACATCATCAGGATATTCCGGAGAACTTCCAACATTGTAAACCCTCATCTGATAATTTTTCGGAAAACCGGCACTTTTAAAATACCACCTTACACTATCTCCATCTATTTCATACACTCCATACCCTTTCGGAGTACCATCCAAGCAAACAGCACCTTGCCACCATGTGCCACATACAGCAGCTGTAATATGTTCATATAAGCGACTTGAGTACTCTAAATTCCGATTATAATGAGTATGTCCTGCCAAAATGTGTGCACGAAAATGCTCCAGCATCTTATATAAAGATGCTGCATTGCTCACTCTACCAGCAATATTTTCATTAGAATATTCAAATGGTAACTGAGCGACCTCAAGTCTAGTGGGAATATGCAACGCCACAAAAACTAGATTGTTTTTATCAACAAAAGAGAGATCTTTCTCCAGCCAAGCCAATTGCTTTTCATTTAAATAACCAGCATAGAAATAGTCTCTTGCAAGATAAAAGACATCATTCAAAACAACATAGTGAACTTTGCCTCTGTTAAAAGAATAATAAGAAGGACCAAAAAGGCCCTCAAAAGTCTTATAAGAAGTTTCATGCGAACGTCCATACAAATTCATATCATGATTGCCCATCACTCTGTAGAAAGGGATATTCAAGCGATCTATAGAAGTTATATAAGAGGGATACAATTCAGGCTTGTCTCCTACAATGTCTCCACAATCAATTCCAAATATCTCAGAGTCAGGATTGGAATTAATCAAGCCAATACAGTCATCCAACAACTTATTATAAGGCTCAAGATTACTTTCCTTAAATAATTGGGCATCTGCATGAACAAGAATAAGCTGCTTTGAATCATCACGAGTATTTCTATCCAATTCAAAGTTATATTTATCTGCTCTACGTGATTCTATCTGCTGATAAAATAAAGGAATACTATTATGTCTCTTAGGCAGGTATCCCGAAGGAGATGAAATATAAACATAAGAAGCATTATCCGCCAACAATAATTTATATATTCCTTTATCGTTGGTTTGTGAAAAATGGATACCATCCGTTACAACTACATTCTTCACTCCCTTGTCTGCACAAGAAACCCTTCCCGTTATGGTTCTAGCAGACAGCATCTCTATAGTACTAAAAAAAAGAAGTAGTACAAATAGCAGGCGTCTAAAACAATTTATATAAAAAGTCATAGATTAAGTTATTTTATTGCCAAATCAATTCCCTCTTTAGCATATTGCCACTGATTAGAGAGTTTTAAATGAATCATATCAAACAAGAAATAGCCATCACAAACATCCATACATGCCTTCACAGAAGCCACAATAGCCTGATTTTCTTGTTCCTGGGTAGCCTGATTACTCACATCCCAATTGCCAACATCTGGTCCTCCAGCTACTATTGGACAGTCTCCTTTAGTTTTATCTTTTGCTAACGAGCAAAAGCCCTCCATAGTCCATTCAGTAGTGCCCGTAACTCTTAAAGGTGAAGCATAAGCACCAATCAACATTTGATCCATAAGAGCAGCATATCCATAATTCTTATATGCCTTCGTTGCCCAATTATATTTTAAAGATGTATCAAATTTAGAGCTAGCCCAATTAACTCCCACTTCGTAATAAGTTGAGTACCATCCTCCTACGTATACACCAAATTTAATGCTTGAATTAACCGATTTAACAGCATCGCGAGCTTTTGACATAAAGTCATACATTACTTTACTTCTAAACTCCAACCATTTCATCAAATACTTTGGATAAGTAGAAGGAAGCGAAGATGCCCCTACTGGAATGATATCATCCGGATAATTCGTTATATTAACATTACCCAAATACTCTTGGAATTTTTGACGCGTATAATCGGAGAAATCACTCTGAATTCCAAGGAAACGCCCTCTATCTAAAAAGATACCATCAACATTGTATCTAGCAAGGTCCTTCAAAATATTGCAAATATAAGTTTGCACGTCTTCATTTACCGGATTAAAGAATTTAGTACTCTCCCCTGTATCCATTACACTAATAATACCTGACGCTGTATTCATTTGTGTAGCCCAATTAGTCTTTGAAACATCACGGTATAATACTCCAGTGCCTCCATTTATAGTATTTCCACCTACAAAAGTATTTATTGCAGCATGTACCTTTAGACCCAACTCATGGCCTTCATCAATAAACGCCTGCAAATAGTCCCATGACGCAGTACGTTGTATCTGTGTATATTCACCAGAAACCCATGCATAAAGGTATTTTACCTGATCAACGACGTCTGTATTAAACAATACATCTCCCGTAGTCGGACGTACATCAACTACAATGTCTGTAAATCCAGCATCCTTTACCAACAACAAATCCCTTGTTATATTCTCTTTATTATTAGCAAAATCAGGAAAATTAGCAGCTGCATCTATCCAAATATAGCGAGGTTTATCAGCATTTTCGACATTAGTTGTTTCTCCATCTCCATTCGATTCGCCCCAATAATCAGTTGGAGAGTCTCCACAAGATAAAGTTAAAAACAGCCCTAAACCTAGCAAACATTTTTCAATAAATCCACTTTTTATTTTCATAGTTACTTTTAGAAGTATTAAAAAGCCTGTGCCCACTCTCATAAACACAGGCTTTGTTATTTTTAGCGATATTAAAAATTACATATCAATACAATCATACTGCACACAAACTACGTAACCATTTGTGAACATGAAATATACATATAAGTAATACCCATCTTCGGAAACTTTAAAGGCAACATCTCCAGTAGCATTAGAATTTTGCGTTCCTAAAGCTTTTGCGCCATAAATTCCCGTTTCGCAAACTTCTATTGTAGTACTTAACGAATTTGTATTCAAATCATACATATAGATACTATCATCAGTACCCCAAGTAAAGCTATTCACAGAGTTGTGCAAAGCATATGGAGCTTTGTTAAACAGAACATAATCTACTGAGTTCATGATCCAATTGCTACTAATAACGCTGCCATAGACTTTCCCGGTGTTAGTAGATCCACTATACCATGCAAATTGAAAAGGGGAACCATAATAAGCAAGAAGATAATCGCTACTCAGGTTAGAGCCATCAGTATACACCACATCTGCATTTATTCCCCAAGAAGATGCTCCTGTAGCAGTTACGATGTCCGGAGTTTGTGATACCAAGCTTCCATCAACTACCTGCCAACGTGCAAATTGTCCTCCGGCAGCATAAATAGGAGCTGTAATAATCGCATTAGTATCAATACTGCCAACAACAGAAAGTTTTCTTCCTAATGCCAATGAAGTATCGAAACTAATAAATGGTTCAACGCTACCTCCTACTCCTGCAATTTTCCATACTTTAAAAGCAGTACCTGCGTTAGGAGTCAAGTTACAAATCAGAATATTATTTCCTGCATCAGCCGTACTATAGAAATTGGTCAAGCTACCTTTAATAGTGCTAATATCAATTGTACCAAGAGCAGCACCCGTCTTAGCATCCAGATAGAGGCTGTTTTCTCCACGTGTGTTAATTACCAAATAGTTATTGATAGCAGAAATACCCGTAGTCATGTTCTGAGTTGTTAATCCCAAATCTACTAATTTCTTCGCCCACAATAATTTTCGACTGTCTTCGCGAATACCCAGTTCAACTTTTTCCGGTATTGCTTTTTTCACTGTATATATAGCCTCATCCACTCCATTTTGAGCAGTTACCGTGACAGTAAACTCTTCATCATAATTCATTGACTCTACAGACGGATCAGGCGAAATTGTTGCTCCATGCGAAAGAGTGATATCAGCCACAGCAGAACCAATATCGCCTATTGAAATTAAAGAAACAGTTTTATTTGTTTCGTCAATGATTCCGGTTAGTCCAATTGATGGTATATCATATTGTGTAATAGCACATTCACTGCTTTTACGGATTTCAGCAACAACCTTATACTCAATCTCATTCTTTGTCTGATCGGTTATAGTTATATAGTTTTCCTTTGTCAAATCCATATATAATAATGCAGGAGAAAGATAAACATTGTCATCTAAATTAGCCACAACTCTCATGTTCGACAAATCAGATGTCTGAACTACATTATCTGATGTCAAAGGATAATTATAAGGTATCACAACAGTAATAACATGATTTGTATAATCTATTTCACTGCTAAAACTATTTTCATCACTATCATCATCTGGAAACGAAGCAGTTATACTATTTATGCCATTGCGCGAAACTGACGGTGTTAGATCTTCAGGACTCTGGCAAGCGATTACACCGAATATCAGTGCAATCACGCTACTTATTAATAATAAAATATTATTTTTCATCAGTGTCATTTTTAATGTTTATTTCCATTCATCATATTGTTCTATAAGCGAATTATTCGTCAACTCGTCATCAGGAATAGGCAATACATACAATTTCTTAAGGAAGCGTCTGTCCTGATAATCGCAATCAATATATTCATAAGTACTACCAGTAATTTTAAATCCGTGAACACGGTAACCGGTATATTCAGTATCGGCAAGCTTCCAACGACGCATATCCCAAAAGAGATGACCTTCATAAGCTAACTCTACCTTACGTTCATTTCTATAATCCTTAAACCATGCTTCACCTGTTGATGATTTAGGAGGAAGATTGACACCCGTGCGGGCACGTACCTGGTTCATCGCAGCTTGTGCCTCACCTATCTTGCCAGACAAATGATAAGCAGCTTCGGCCTTATTTAAAAGTACTTCCGCATAACGAATTTCAACCCATGGTTGCGTACTATTTGTTCCTTTTACATCAGTAAGACTCTCATCAAGCAACTTTTTAAGAAAATAGCCGGTTGTCGTTTTACCATAAGAATATGGTTGCTCTCTATAAGCCATAAATTCACCATTCTCACCATTTACACTACAGTCCATAACTCGTCCTTTCCAACTGCTACCTCTGTATATAACCGTTGCTTTGAAGCGAGGTTCCAATTCATCATACGGAGGAGGTGTTGTCGTAGTAGTATGCCATGGAGTCCAGTCAACAGTTGTGCCATCTGATTTCTCATAAGCTTCCACCATTTCTTGCGTAGGAGTACCCAAAGCACCATATTCATACCCATCACAGAATGGAACATAATACTTATCAAATGTATGATAAGGTCCAGAAATAGCATAGTCAAATTCAAGGATAGATTCTTTATTTTGACCTTTCCATGACTGTTCATAATCATCTACCAAACCATAGATATTAAGCGCTATGACTGAGTCGGCTGCATTATAAGCATCTTGCCAACGTTCTGCATAAAGCATCGCGCGTGATTTAAAAGCAAAGGCTGCTCCTTTTGTTATGCGGTTCGTATTCTCAGAGTTCCATGCTACAGGAAGATGCTCAGCAGCATAATCCAAATCCTGAGCAATCAATTCCCAAGTTTCCGCTTCTGTACTTCTAGCTTTGTCATTTGACATGTCCAAATCCGTATAAAGAATAACTCCGCCATGACGTTTGGCCAATTGAAAATAAACAAATGCCCGAAAAAAGCGGGCCTGAGCTTCCCACAAAACATTTTTCTCATCTGAAAATTTAGAATATTGTTGCTGTAAAGCTAGAAATTGGTTGATTCTGCGAATATTTTCATACGCCGTACTCCAAACACTGTATCTGCAACCGGCAGATGTTATCGCTTCAGGATTAAAAACATAATTATTAGAATGACCAGCCCTATCTCCAAGAGCATAAGAACCATATTTAAACGTCTCAGTTAAACTCTCAGTCAAACTTCCGCTAAATTGATTGCTACCAAATTGGCCATATTTATCAAGATATGTATAAAATCCATTTATATATAGATCCACGCTAGTTTCATCATCCCAGATGATTTCATCACTAACAGTTGTAGTCTGCCCTACCCCATCAATCCAACTATCACAAGATGTTGTGACAAGAATAAAAGTCAAGACTAACGATATATTTAATAATAAATTCTTCATCTTTATTCTGTTTTAAAAAGTCAATTTAACGCCAAGAGAATATGTTCTTTGTTGAGGATAGTAACCATTATTTACCGCAGGAGACTCTGGGTCAATATTGTACTTAGTGAGTCCACTAAACGTAAGTAAATTATAACCCTCTACATATATCCTAAAACCCTCCACGCCAATATTATTGAGCAGTTTTCGAGATACATTATAACCTATCTGCATCGTTTTCAGACGAAGATAATCGCCTTTTCTGTACCAGAATGTAGAAGAATAGGCATTATTTGAACTAACATTTACTAACGACAAACGAGGAAATTCTGCATTAGGATTTTCAGGAGTCCAAGAGCCTTCAGCTAAATATGTAGGAGAGTTTCCTCCATGATAAAAGACTTTGGTATATGCTGTATTATCCATGATCCCTTCCGAACCATATGAAGTATAAATACCTGTCAAAGCTATATCATGTCCCAACCCCCAAGCAAACAGCATATCAAAGTCGAACCCTTTCCAATTTCCGAATAAATCTAAAGAACCCGTATGCTTTGGAGTCGAGCTATTACCAACATATCCCATATCTTGAGCATACGATATTACCCCATCGCCATTTCGGTCAGCGTATTTAATATAACCCGGAAGTACAGCAGAACCTGTTATCGTCGGAGAATTAGCTATATCTTCTTCACTCTGAAATAGGCCCTGTGCAATAAAACCTTTCTTCGCTCCGATCTGTTTTCCTGTAAGCTTTAAATAGTCCGGAGTATTTTCAGCATCTCCACTATACTTAAGCCATCTTCCATAAGAATAAGACCAAATAAGTTTTGCCCCATAAGCAAAGTTTCCTATCTTATTATGATGAGTAAATGTCAAATCAAAACCTTTGTAATCCGCCTTATTGGCATTTGAAGATGTGAAGTAATATCCTCCCATAGATGGTGGATAAGAGCCTGTTACTGTAGAAAGCTTGTCCCATTCATATTTATAGAACACATCAAATTCCATGCCAAGAAGCCCATTCCACATAGTGGCATCAAAACCAAAATTATAATTCAAACACTGTGCCCAAGTCAGATTTGGATTTCCTAAAACAGCAGCATAGACAATGCTTTGGCTAGACCCACCTATGATTACTTCATTCGCACTACTCGCCATCGTGTTACGCCATTGAAATGCCGAAACTCCACTCGTTGCCGTTTTACCAATACTTCCTCGTATCTTTAAATTATTTATCCAAGAAACATTAAACCATTTCTCATTATTCATTCTCCAACCTAAAGATAAACCCGGTAAAGTAATCCAACGCTTATTCATTCCTCCGAATAAATAGCTACCATCGTGACGAAGAGATGCTTCAAGCAAATATTTATCATCATAACTATAGTTTATACGCCCCACAAAACCAGCAACACGAGTTTGCCCGCTATATCCGCCTATTGTAGGTATTTTATCTGTCCCATTTCCTGTTTGATTTGTTATTTTATCCAACTCATCAAGCTGTATGAAATCAAGCCCGGATCCAGAGGCACTCATTGCATTACTTTTATTTTCACGAGTTTCTGCTAAGAACATTGCATTTATTGTGTGTTTTCCAAAGATTCGATCATAATTCACACTCGTTTGTGTCGTAAAATCATAAGCACGAGAAGATGATTCTGTTAGAGTTGTATTTATTCCTGCCGCATCATTCCCCAAATAGTAGGTGAGAGAAGAAGTGTTTGCGTTGGGCAGGTTCATAATCATCGCTTTATATGGAATAGACAATGCTTTATTGAAGTTATAAGTTAAATCATAAGCACCTTGAAATTTCACACTTAATCCTTTAAGCCATGGTGCATCGTATTTTAGACTAAAGTTAGATTGAATATAAGATCTGTGAGATCTACTATAACCTGATTGATAGATAGATGCTAATGGATTTACCGGAGAGGAATCCGTCGGCGTAGAAACATAATAAGTCGTCCCTTCATAGTCCATTGTTTCCGGAACATAAGGAAGAGCACGGATAACTTGTTGAGGAACATTTAACCAATCATTAGGATCAGCAGAGTAACGAGGAGAGTCACGTTTCTCAATACGACCGGAAATACCAAGAGCAAAGGTTAAACTCTTAGTTAACTTTGCATCAATATTTGAGCGAAGATTCAATCTATCATAATTGTATTTATCAATATTCCCCTTTTCTTTCAAAGAACCTATTGAGGCAAAAAAATGCATTTTTTCATTTCCTCCGGATGCAGAAACATTATGGTGTTGATTGCTTCCTGTACCAAAAACTTTATCGTACCAATTTGTATTTCCCCAACCATCTACTCCGTCTTTCATCTTTTGCACCATCTCCGATGTGAAAACCTGAGAATCACCATCAAGCTCACGTGCCTTATTATACCAATAAGCATATCCAGGTCCATCAAGCCATTTTTGCTGATTAGCATTCTCACTCATTCCAACAGATCCGGTATAAATTATGGACATTTTCTCATTCTTTCCTTTCTTTGTGGTGACAATAAATGCTCCATTTGCATCCAAGCCATAAACAGCTACAGCCGAAGCATCTTTCAACACAGAAACAGATTCTATTTCATTAGGATCAAGACCATTAAAATCGGCAGAAGTACGTCTTATACCATCAATAACATAGATTATTCCGTCCTGACCACGCACCTTCAAAGCAGCATTATCAGAGCCCGGTTGTCCGCTAGATTGTACAGCAGAGATACCAGCAACACGAGAACCAACAATATTACTTAAACTCATAGTTGGAGCTTTCAACATCTCTTTATCCGAAACAGTAGAAACAGCACCTGTAACACTACCTCTTTTCTGTGTGCCGTATCCCACTACTACCACTTCATCCAGATTCGAGATATTATCTTGCATCGTTACATTTATAACGTTTTTACCAGCAATTTTAATCACTTGTAATGCCATTCCAATATAAGAAAAAGATAAAATATCATTTGGATTGGCATGAATGTTATAAGTCCCATCTACACCTGTAATAGTTCCATTGTGACTTCCTTTTACAACGATAGTCACACCTGGTAAAGCCTCACCTCTACCATCAACAACAGTCCCTTTTATAATATTCTGTGCATAACCACTCATGGGTAACACAAAAAAAATAAACAGTAAAAACATCAAAGATTTCACTGTAATGGAATTCTTTAAATTTGAGTTAAACTCTGTCATAGGATGTTTTTTAGATTAATAAATTATTAGGTTATAAAGCGGCTACATATTCCAATGAATTGCTAGCGAAATAAGTAAACTCACTTAAAAAAAGCAAGTCGTTTAAGGTCATTAAAGTCACATTTGTTTTTTTCATTTCTGTTCATTTTAGAATAACATAAATTAAAAGTTGCTTATATCTGAAAGTGTTCACAATATCTGTTGTATAAGTGCCCTGCTTGCAAGTATGCAGAATTTGGACTCATAAAATGGGAAAACTCAAACGTGATGGCATTCTCTATTCCTGCCCGTCGAGCAGCATCTAGTTTTACTAATAATTTTTCCCATTTAATAGGCAAAAAACGAATAGGCATGTCTCGATCAAAGGATTCGATATTAGTCCAACATTTGATATCGTACTTGTCTGCCAGTTTTTTATTTATAACCAAATAATCATATAATTCATGATAGTCAACCTGACCATCTTGAAACGCCATAATATCAACAGCGCCATTTACATTATATAAAATTTCGTTCCATTCTTCTTCATGTTCTTTTACAGAAAGAGGTTTATCTCCTCCAGACATAACCTGATCTGTTTTAACACCATGGATGTATGGAGAAACGAGTGTTGGAAGATTATTTGATACGGCCTTTGCATGCTTCCCAACCTCAGCATAAATTTTCGACATATTCTTCGTCCTTCTACTTATTTCTTGCGAAAGGTACCAGCCTTGAAAAGATTTATGATGACCATATTTCTTCCATACTTCATCGATCAAATTCATGTTCAAATCTATTTCTTTTTGGAATAAGCCCTCCTGCCAATATTTCCCAGAATCATACATCCCGAAATAGAAGGCCATCCCGTACTTGTCAGATAATCGGAGAAACATTTCTACCAAATCCACAGGAGGATAATAAACATCTTCTTTTTTTAGCAATGATTGGAAAGGTGCGGAAATCCATTTTCCTAAACCTGCACGAATTAAAACAACGGTATTAATTCCCATTTTTTTCATTGCTTTGAAATCACACTCCCATTCTTTGAAGCCCCAGTTTTGATGAGGGATATCCCAACTTATTTCATCCAGAAAAGTCGCCTTAATCGGTATGCCCTTCATTGCATTAGGAGTTGCAAAATAATCAAAGGTCTCAGATCTTTCATTCTCAAAAGGTGAAAATAGTTTTTCAGAGGAAGCAAATAATTTATTTCCAATCAGTAAAGAACACGTAGTAAGAGCACCTTTTAAAAAATTTCGTCGTTCATTCATCATAAAATTTAAATTTAAGTATGTTATGTTACAGTTCTTCCAGCACTTTCCAGCACTGATACAACCCTCTGGGTACATGGAAACATCCTTTCCACTTGCCACCTTTCAAGGGTAATAGCACCTCTCCTCTTCTATCAAGATAACCGAACCATTCGGGATAATCAGGATCTTTAAAATGAGTCCATACATAATCATGTACTTTCTCAAACCATTCCAAACATTCCTGTGAACCGGTTAGTTGATAACCTTTCAGCAACGAAATAAGGGTCTCGATATGTACCCACCATAGTTTTTGATCCCATTCTAGCTGTTGAGGAGGACAACCTAAACGATCTTTGAAATAGAAGATGCCTCCATACTGTTCATCCCAACCATACTTTACCATGGTCAAGGTGATGTCTTTAGCCTTTTCTATCAAATCTGGGCGATTCAGCCTCTTACCCAGATCCATGATAAACCACATAGCTTCAATGGAATGGCCGGGATTAACCAACCGTCCATCAAAAGTATTGGATAACTGACCGTCGGTCGTTACATTTTCAATAATAATTCCCCCTAATTCAGGACGATAGAAAACATCCATCACTTCGTGTATGCATGTTTCGATAGTCTGCTTTAAGTAGTCTTCATCCAGTAGATGTTCAATCTCCAATGCTAAATTACAAAGGATCATAGGCAATGCAAAATTCTTCAGATCACGTGCGCCCGGATATAACTTGTTCCACTTGCCTTTCGGGTTCTCTACTTTCGAAAGAATAATTTCAAAGGTTTTTTTTGCGATATCTGCATATTCCTGATTGCCCGTGGCAAGGCTCAATTGCCCGAAAGCCATTGTAGCAAAGGTATATGAGAAGATATTGTATGGCTCCACCAAGGGCCGTCCCTCTCTATCAAGAGAGAAGTACCAATTATAATTCCCATCATGACCAAATTTCTTCAGAAACTCTCCTCCCTGAACAGCACAGTCCAACCATTCTTTCCGCTTTTCCACTTTATTGTAAAGCATTGAGAACATCCAAACTTCACGCCCTTGCAACCACACAAACTTGTCTGTGTCGAATACACTACCGTCTCTGTCAAGGCAAGTAAAATAGCCTCCAAACTCTTTATCCTGAGAATTATTGAGCCAAAAAGGTAAGACTCCGTCAAGCAACTCAGTTTTGTACTGTGCCGCCAATTCTTTAAAAACCATCATTTAATTTGTATTTATACGATTAAGGTCGATTTATTTAGTCCAATATTTTTCAATTTCTTCAAGAGACTTTCCGGTAGTCTCAGGTACAAACTTCCAGACGATCAGCATGTATGGGATACACATCACAGCAAACAGAATGAATGTTCCGGCGGGGGAAAGATTTTGGAGCATCCAGGGGGTCAACTGTCCGATGAGATAAGTACCCACCCATAAAGAAAATCCGGCTATAGACATGGCCAAGCCTCTTACCTTTATAGGATACATTTCTGATAATAACACCCATACCACTGCGCAAATGGATATGGCACAACAGAATATATAAAAGAGAAAGAATATTAATAAGAAAACATTCGGGATACCCATCGATTCGCCTGCCATAAAATAAAAAGCAATTAGCAATAATGAGAGTATCATTCCCGAAACGCCATAATACACAAGGCTCTTTCTTCCCACCTTATCTATTATGAACACTGCAAGAACTGTAGTGAGCATATTGACAAGCCCGACAAGAACTTGATAGAAAAGAGAATCACCACCGGAAAGACCTGCATTTTCAAAGATTGTCGGTCCATAATAGAGTACAGCGTTCACGCCCATAAACTGGCCCAATATTGCTATACACACACCTATCACAACAGCCTTCAAAATACCCGGTTTCATCAACGACGACCATTCTGATTTTGTATCAGCATCAACAACCTGACGGGTGATACCTACTTGATTTTTAGCTTCTCCCACTGAATTATAGATACGAACAAGAATATTGTTCGCCTTTGTATCCTGGCCTTTTAGGATGAGCCAACGTGGACTCTCAGGTATAAAGAAAATGATAAGGAAAAAGAATACAGCCGGTAATGATTCCATCCCAAGCATGCCTCTCCATATTTCTGAAACAAAGATTTTATCGAGTAGTGGAGTACCCGAAATAACTCCCGTTTCAGCCCATAACATTAACTGATAGTTCATTAGGTAAGCACCTAAGAAACCAACTGTTACTGCTAATTGATACAAAGAAACCAATCGGCCCCGATATTGCGGTACAGAAACTTCGGATATATACAATGGTGAGATAATGGAAACAACACCTATTCCTACTCCACCAATAATACGATAAACAACCAGCTGGTCGAAATTAGAACATAAAGCACAACCTATGCCGGAAGCGGAAAATAAGATAGCAGAAATAAGCATCGTCTTCTTTCTACCAATATGATCACTTAAAACTCCGGCAGATAAGACTCCAATGATAGATCCTACCAAAGCGCAACCCACATACCAGCCTTGTTGCATAGCATCCAGATGGAAAAGAGTAGTAACCTGAGCAATCGTTCCGGAAATTACAGCCGTGTCATATCCAAACAGGAAGCCTCCCAATGCAGCTACTACAGACAGAAAGATTAAATATCCCGTGTTAACTTGTGAGTTCATCTGCATCATTTTATTTGAAAGTATTCTTTATATCTGTCGTAAAGATGACCGGCTTGTAAATAAGCCGATTGCGGACTCATAAAATGAGAGAATTCAAAGGTTATCGCTTTATCGTAACCTGCCCTTTGAGCGGCTTCAAGCTTCATTCTGAGTTTATCAAATTTAATAGGTAAGAATTTAATCGGCATATCGCGATCGAAAGATTCAGCATTTGTCCAGCATTGCATTCCATATTTATCAGCCAATTTTTTATTAACCTCAAAGAAAGCATCCAATTCATCATAGTCAATTTGTCCATCTTGGAAAGCACATGCATCAACAACATCAGAAATTCCGGAGAATATCTCTCCCCATTCTTTTTCGTGTTCTTGTACCGAAACGGCATCTGTTTTAGTCAATTTAGAACCGCTGGCCAATACAGCTTTTTTTCCGTCAATCCAAGGAGAGATAAATGTGGGCAGACCACCAGATACATCTTTGCATTGTTTGCCCATCGCACGAAAAGCACCAATGGCTCCTTTAGTCTTACGACTAATCTCTCCACTAATATACCAGCCGCCAAAGCTCTTATACTTCTCACCGTAGTTTTTCCAGACTTCATCAATCACATATTTATTATCTTCTATCTCCCAACTTAAATCACCGGTATCCCAGTATTTACCAGAATCATACAGACCAAAATAGAATTTCATCCCGTATTTCTCTGCAAGACGAAGATACATATCCACTAAATCGACAGAAGGCATATAGCATCCTTTTCCCAAAAGATACTTAGAAGGATACGTCATAAACTTGCGATAGCCCGAACGGATAAGGATCACTGTATCAATGCCAATGTGCTTCATGTGCTGGAAATCCAGATCCCATTCTTTCTCTCCCCAGTTTTGGTGAGGAATATCATGGGATATTTCATCGAGAAAAGTACCGGATATCTTCAGCCCTTTATTAGGAGGAACAATCAGTTTACTTCCTGATAAAACGTGAGAGTTAGCAGGACTTACTACGTTCTCTGGTGTATCCAATCCAAATAATGAAGGGGCTACTAAAGCAGAAACTCCTGCCAAAGCCGCTTTCTTCAAAAAGTCTCTACGATCATTTGTTTCCATATTATATCTTATTGAATGAATTGACCAGCCATATCAACTTTTACATTATCAAAAGGATCCAATAATTGATCTATTAAAACAGCCATTTCTCCTCTTAAAATATTTTTTTGAAGATCAAATTTTCCATATCCGAACTTTTCCCATATTTCAGCAGCTTTATCAAATAGATCCTTTTTAGACAGTTCTAAGCCTGTCTCCATCACTATCTCTCCCAATATATCAATAGCTTCTTGTAGAGTTATGGGTTCGTTTTCTTTCATTTTATAGTCAAACATAGGATATACTTCTTTTAAGCCCTTTAGTTCGGAAGATAATAACACGGTATCCGCTCTCAACCAGGTTTGATTAGACCAGCCAATACTTTTTCCTACCCCCTTTAATATACCAGTTGAACCAATTCTTTGAAAAGATTTAAATGATGGGTGATTTACATCAACATCCAGATAAGGTAGTAAATAACCTTTCGCATTAAGTATGGCATTCTGCACATTTCGAACGTCAGCATCCTTTATTTTCACATTTTTACTAATGGCTATAGAAGCCAAAGCACCAGCCGCCTGGCCTATTTGCATTACCACCGGTTGTAAACGCGTAGTACCATTAATTATATTAGAAACTGATATTGATTTCTCCGCAACAATAAGCCCCTCTACATTTTTGGGAATTAAAGTTCCCAAAGGTAAACCAAAAGAAGGCACTGGATGAAAATGCAAATTAGGAAGCTTTTCTTGACCATTATAATGATTATGATGATGATCCACAGGATAATCTCCCACAGCTATATTTGTTCTGTATAAGCTCTGAGGTTGAGTATATGGATCTGTCACGTCATTCAAAGTAAAGCGTACAAGTCCATGAATACGACGAGATTCTCTATGATAAGGTATAAAAGGAAGCTTATCTGCAGTAGGATATTCATCATCTGCCAATCCTAAGGTTTTGTATCCCAATTCATGTTGAATAAAATAAATAAAGTTCATTGTATGTTTTTTAGCCAACTTCAATGCTTCTTGCCTTTGGCCTAGAGACATCTCTATAAGATTAACATAGAAATCATTCCCCTCCATAGGCCAATTAATCATATACTTATTATTCGGCAATTTGCCATAAGAAATCAGCTTCTCTTTTGACCATCTATTATTAGGTTCTAAAGAATGTGTGCACAATTGATTAACACAACAACATGCAAATTCTTTTGGATCATAATCTTTTGGGCAAGGAATCGTTACATCTTTACCATAATCTTTTAGGATAGCTACATATGTAATATCCTGAATAATATCATTTGAAGTTTCTGGAGCTACCGATTCATTTGTTTCCTTACGACTTTCCATACCTACATCATACTTAACACCACACAACTTAGCTATATCTCCAAGTTCTGTTGCATCTATTATGATTTTAGCCTGTACCAATTTAGTGCTCTGTCCTCTGTTCACATAAACTTTCCAAAAGCCATCTTTACGAATTGCCGATTTTACTGTCGATTGCATCCATACCTTCAGCCTTTTTTCTTTGGCTGTTAATTGGTGCAATATCTTATTTCCAACTGAAGGTTCAAATAAAACATTACTTACCCATCCTGTTTTTAGTGAATCAAGTCCGCCATAATAGACAGCCAAAGCGTCTTTAAACTCGCCCCAAATACCAGCGGGGAGGTTGTAATTGCCATCAATAGCACTCACCCCTGCCGATGTCAACATCCCACCAAGCCATTCCGTTTCTTCCAGAATCAAGGTTTTAGTCCCCATTCTAGCTGATTGAATGCCTGCAGCAACGCCACTAGCACCGCCACCTACAACTAAAATATCAACACATTCTTGAGCATCAATCTTTGGGAACACAAAGATCATTAAGAACAGGTATAACAAAAAACGTTTTTTCATATCTTCTATTAAAATAAGTAAAGTATTAAGGTGTTTCTTCAAATGCAAATATACACACTTTTATTAAATAAGCAATAAATAATAAATTATTTTATTATATAAGTGCAATTTTATTAGTTGTGTTTATAAAACCCTCCTTATTTAGCTCAAAACAAGGATTCTAAAAGAATAGAAATTTTTCATCTGCAACAATTAGCGGCATTTAAGAGACAGATAGAGCTTCCACAAATAAACAAAATGATATCAAAAAGGAGGATTATTAAAATTATTTGGTATATTTGCATAAAACGCACAATAAATTAAGTTATGAACCAACAATTCCTCAAAGAAATAGAAATAGGATCTAAAAATGCACTTGTCAAAAAGCGCATCATTACACATTATATATATAATGGCAGTTCTACCATAACGGATCTATCGAAAGAGCTGGACTTGAGTGTGCCCACCGTCACTAAGTTCATTGGCGAAATGTGCGAAGACGGCTATCTTAATGACTATGGAAAGCTTGAAACAAGTGGAGGCAGGCACCCGAGTTTATATGGGTTAAATCCGGAGTCAGGCTACTTCATCGGAGTTGATATTAAAAAGTTCGCTATCAACATAGGCATCATCAACTTCAAAGGTGATATGGTGGAGCTTAAAATGAACATTCCTTATAAGCTTGAAAACTCTATTGAAGGAATGAACGAATTATGCAAGATTGTCCTAAACTTCATCAAAAAGCTAACTATTAATAAGGAGAAGATTTTAAATATCAACTTCAATATCTCTGGGCGTGTGAATCCTGAGTCCGGATATAGCTTCAGCCTGTTTAATTTTGAAGAACGTCCACTTGCCGAGGTACTGACCGAAAAGTTTAAATACAAGGTTACCATAGACAATGATACACGTGCGATGACTTACGGTGAATACATGCAAGGATGTGTAAAGGGAGAAAAGGACATCATCTTCGTCAACGTAAGTTGGGGCATTGGGATTGGCATCATCATCGACGGGAAGGTGTATAATGGAAAATCGGGCTTTGCCGGAGAGTTCGGACACGTCAACACATTCGATAATGAGATTATCTGTCACTGTGGCAAGAAAGGTTGTCTGGAAACGGAGGCGTCGGGAGCTGCACTTCACCGAATTTTGCTCGAACGAGTGCGAAATGGCGAGAATTCAATTCTAACAGAACGAGTGGCAACAGAAAACGAAAACCCGTTAACGCTCGATGAGATTATTTCAGCAGTTGCCAAAGAAGATGTGCTATGTATCGAAATCGTTGAGGAGATAGGGCAAAAGCTGGGCAAACAGATTGCAGGACTGATTAACATATTCAATCCGGAACTGGTCATTATTGGTGGCACTCTGTCACTAACAGAAGATTATATTACTCAGCCTATCAAAACAGCTATTCGGAAATACTCTTTAAACCTGGTCAACAAAGACTCGGTCATCATGACTTCAAAACTGAAAGACCGGGCAGGAATCGTAGGAGCATGCATGCTAGCCAGAAGCCGCATGTTCGAAGATTAATCACTTAAACATCCAAAGAATGAGCCATCTCCCTGCTGAAAATATCTTGTAAAAGAGCTATTTCCTTTGCATAGATGGTTTTCTTTCGTTGCACAAAATATAATATATTAATAAGAGGGGAAGTTCCTTCCCAAACAAGTTGAATAGTACCATTCTCCAATTCCTTTCTGCCCAAAAAGTCAGGAATAACGGCAAACCCTTCCTTACCAGAGATACAACGAATGATCGAACTTAGATTAGGAACAATGTAACTCGGCTCAAATTCAGCCCGCTTCTTAAAGTTGTGCAACCAAAAGTTCCTAAGATGCTCCATATCGCCTGTTGTTCCAAACCACGTCTGTGCATTTAGCCACCTCTCACAAGCTTTGATGTCAGCTTGTGCTGCTATTGCTTTAAACTCCGAAACGTTATTCCTCGAACCGGCAACTAATATCAACTGTTCTTTTGAAAAAGGTGTATAAGATACATTCAGTGAATCATCTTTCTGCGGAGTTATCACAAAATCGAGTAATCCCTTATCAAGGGAACTAAGCATCTCCTGATAGTCGCCAAACCTGGATATTAAATTAAACGGCAACTCACTTATATAAGGTTCCAACACAAACTGAAAAGTTTCAAAACACATGCCAATACTGATACCTACTCGGTTGGATGCACAATTCCTGAAGAAATGTTTTTCCGCTGTTTCCAATTGCTTCACCGGATCAACAATTGCATTATAGAGAATCTTAGCATGTTCGGTAGGCAACATCTTGCGTGTACCTCTATCAAACAACTTATAGCCAATATGAGCTTCCAAAGAATTCAGATGCAGACTCACTCCGGGTTGGGAAATATATAATTTATTTGCCGCCGAAGTGAGTGAACCCGTTTCGTAGATAGCTTTAAAAGTTCTAAACCATTCAAAATTAACCATATTCTATATCTATCATAATTATGATGCAAATATATGAATTATATTATTTTATTTATGCGAATAATCTATGTAATTTTGCAGCATAAACAAAATGAGATAAAAAGATGAAGAAAATTTATGTAATAAACGGGGCACCAAAGTTTGCCCACTCAGGTGGAGAATTCAATAAAACTCTTTCCTCATGGACTATTGATTATTTTAATAGTCTTGGGAACTACGAGATTAAATACACGGATATAAATCAGGGATATAGTCCGGAAGAAGAAGTTACTAAATATGTATGGGCTGATCTGGTTATTTACCATACCCCGATCTGGTGGTTCCAGATACCCAATGAATTCAAGAGATTCTTTGATGAGGTGCTGACAGCGGGACATCAAAACGGGATATACTTTAGTGACGGCAGGCGTTCAGCAAATCCCAAAAGAAATTATGGTAAAGGCGGATTATTGCAAGGCAAAAAGTACATGCTCACCACAACGTGGAATGCTCCGTTGGAAGCTTTCACACTCGAAGATGAGTTCTTTCAGCAGCACAGCGTTGATGAAGGTGTCATGTTCGGCTTTCATAAGATGAATGCCTTCATTGGCATGAGCCAGCTTGAGAGTTTCCATTTTTATGATATAATGAAAGCGCCCGACATAGAGTACTATCACAAAGTATATAAAGAGCATTTAGATCAAATCATTCAATCGTTATAGAACAAGCGGGTTTAATTATTTGTTCCATTAGAAATAATACAGAAAAGATTATGGAGACATTTACATTAAACAACGGAGTAAACATTCCTTCCATAGGCCTTGGCGTATGGCGAATAGATGATGCGGAGATTGCTTATAAAACGATAGAACTGGCTTTATCTTTAGGCTACAGACATATTGATACTGCTATGATTTACGGAAACGAAGAGGCTGTAGGAAAGGCTATCAAAGATTCCGGTATAGCGCGAGAAGAGATTTTCTTAACCAGCAAACTATGGAATGATGACCAACGGTCGGGCAGAGTAGCGGAAGCAATAGATGCCAGTCTGAAAAGATTGGGAATGGACTATGTCGACTTATACTTGGTTCACTGGCCGGTCAAAGAAACGTATGTAAGTGTATGGAAAAAGATGGAAGAGGTTTATAAAAGCGGCAAAGCCAAAGTGATTGGTGTGAGCAACTATCAGCCTCATCATCTTGACGATTTATTGCAAGTTGCCGAAGTGGTACCTGCGGTCAATCAGATAGAGTGCAACCCTTATCTCACGCAAGAGGCTGTTATCGCATATTGCAAAGGAAAAGGTATTTATCCGGAAGCTTGGGGGCCGCTAGGTGCGGGCAAAACAGATCTATTGATTGACCAAGCTCTTCTTGACATTGCTAAAACCTATAACAAGTCTGCTGCTCAAGTGGTCTTACGCTGGAATCTTCAACGCGGAGTTATTGTGATACCTAAATCGGTACACAAAGACCGATTAATTGAGAATCTGAGCGCTACTGACTTCACTCTCACAACGGAACAAATGAAGCAGATAAACAGCCTGGACAAGAATCTACGTTTAGGTTCTCATCCTGATAACTTCGATTTCTAACTGCCTCTTTCCACAAGAAGTCTTAGTATAAGCCTAGTGGAAAAAGAAATAATCGGCAAATACACGATCGATGTATAGCACCTGAAAAGCAGGCCGGCATACACGAACTTGTATCTGCCGATTTCTATTCAAAATATTTATTGTATTTTTGCAGCCTTAAAATAAGCAAGAAGTAACCTATGGGACTGGAAAAGGGTATTTTTAAAAGAACAGAATTATTATTAGGCAATGACTTGATGAGCAAGATTGCCAACACAAAAGTGATCATCTTTGGAGTAGGCGGCGTGGGTAGTTGGTGTGCCGAGAGCCTTGTCCGATCGGGCATCAGCCTCTTAACGATAGTAGACTCTGACCGCATCTGCGTAACGAACATAAACCGCCAACTGATGGCGACAACAAAAACAGTAGGACAGGTAAAGGTAGAAGCTCTCAAAACCCGTTTGCTCGAGATCAACCCAAAAGCAGAGATTAATGCTTTGCAACAAATCTATAGTGCCGAAACGTCGGACTCTTTTCACTTAGATGAATATGACTACATCATTGATGCCATAGATAGCCTCGAAAACAAAGCCGAACTCATTCGCACCGCCACTAAAACCAAAGCCGTTTTATTTTCTTCCATGGGAGCCGCACTAAAAATGGATCCTACAAAGATTAAGGTAGCCGAGTTTTGGAAGGTAATCGGTTGCCCGTTGGCAAGAGCTCTTCGCAATAAGCTAAAGAAAGGGGAACGACCTTCTAAGAAATTCCTATGCGTGTTTAGTGAAGAATTACTCGAGAACAAAGGCGGAAATTCATCGTGCGGTACCGAACAGTGCCTTTGTCCCAAAGCAAAGAACGGCCCGGGTGATCCTGACTTAGTAAACCATGAATGGTGCAGTCTGAAAGCCCGTATCAATGGAACATTGGCACACAGTACAGCCATCTTTGGCTTTACCATCGCCGGACTGTTGATGCAAGATTTATATAACGAGAAATGAGGGTGTGTCAGTTTTGACACACCCTTTATTAACAGCAGCTACACAACTGACAAAAACTCTTCTCCTATTTTATGTAGCCCATCTACAATACGTTTGCGTTGCTCCGGCCGTGGCTTCTTAAGCCCATTGGCATAATGACTAAGCTGCCTTTCATTAATGCCCGAAGCTCGTGCAATAGCCGCAATAGACGTAAACTTCTCACAACTGCGAAGTAGCGCAGACGTTTCCAGTATAAATTCAATTTCATAGTCTCCTTTTTGCAACCATTCAGGAACACCATCGCCATCCTGAAGCATTCCCTCGATATGAAATTGTAGTGCCTCTTTAAAAGCTGCCTTTGCACCTTCAAATGTTTTATCAGTAACAACAATGCAGCCTTCAACCTGTTTTCCGTTGCCAACACAATAATTGCGTCCGCTCCAACTAATAAACGCTTCAACTTTTCCCATACTGCTTTTTATTTAATGGCGGGTGATTATTTCCACCCTGCCTGTTTCCAGATACTATTCAATAACTCTTGACTTAGCGTCTCGCTTGGTTTTCCTCTTACGGTGACCTTTCCGCTTTGTGTAGGATGCTTAAATTGCCTGTGATCTCCTTTTGTATAACTTAAAATCCAACCGTTTTCCTCAAGCAATTTAAGAACCTCCTTAACCTTATACTTTTTCATTTTTACGCTATTATCAGACATCACAAAGGTAGTAATATTAATACTACATTAAAAGAATAAAGCATTTAAATAGTATTAATATTAATACTACATTAAAAGAATAAAGCATTTAAATAGTATTAATATTAATACTATTTAAATAAGGAGTGAGGGTGCATCAAAAGCTGACACCCTCTTTTAAATTCTTCTTTTTGCCGATTATTCATCAAAATTAGACTCAAATTGATTTGTTATTCAGTATATATTCATATATTTGCCAAGAAGCATACTTTATAACGCATCTTTTTGAGTTATGGAAAAACAGTATTTACTCTTTAACAGGTTCTCACAGCAGGCATTGCAAACCTTGCATCGCTATAGAGCCGTACAATTTAGCCCCACCACATTTATGTTTTAATCGATGAGATAGAAATCTTTTTTCGTTTCACTTATTAAAAACATAAATCATTATGAATAATCCCACTATACAAGAAGTACAAGATTGGGTATTGAAGCTTCATGCCCAATGCGAAGAGATGATGACCGATGAAGAGCGCAAAGAGCAACACAAGTATGCAACCATGGTTCAACGCCCGGGCGACAAAGCGTTCTTATCTAAAATGCTCGATGAATCGTCACAAATTCGTGATAATAAAAAACTTGCCAAACGCATCAATATCCTCATAGAAAAATATGGCATACCCGAATTTCTAAATAAGAGAGATACCTTCTTATTCAAAATGTATCATTCCTTCGGATACTATTTTAGCACGATAGCCATCCCTATTATCAAGAAGCGCCTCCGGATGGATACCTCCAAAGTAATCATCAACGAGGCACGCCCCAAGTTAACCAAACATTTGGCCAAACGCTTTCATCAGAAGATCGGGCAGAACGTAAATCTGCTCGGTGAAGTAGTGCTGGGAAACAAAGAAGCCGACCATCGCTATTTACATTATCTAGAGGCACTCGAATCTTCCGATATCAATTATATCTCCGTAAAAATATCAGGAATATATGCGCAGACGCATGCGCTAAACTATAAAGAAAGCTTTCCTGAACTCGTTAATCGTATGTCTGCACTCTATCAAAAAGCCATCGACTTTCCTTATGTAGACGAGAACGGAGTAGCTAAACCCAAGTTCATCAATCTGGACATGGAGGAGTACAAAGATACTCACTTCACCATGCGTCTATTTAAAGAGGTACTTAGCAAACCGGAATTTAAGGACTATTCAGCCGGAATTGTGATACAAGCCTATCTGCCGGATGCTTACGGCTTCCAAACCGAGCTCCTCGAGTTTGCGAAGGAGAGAGTGGCTCAAGGGGGTGCTCCTGTAAAGATGCGCTTGGTGAAAGGTTGTAATCTCGAAATGGAGAGTGTCACTTCCTCCCTTCGCGGATGGCCTAACCCCATACGTACTTCTAAGATAGAGGTGGATGCCAATTATCTACATCTGCTCGAGAGAGGTTTGCTAGCAGAGAATGCTGCTTGCCTCCACATAGGAGTGGCTTCGCACAATCTTTTCACCATTGCTTATGCCTACTTGCTGAGCCAGAAGTACGGCTCAACGCAATATATGACTTTCGAGATGCTCGAAGGTATGGCCAATCATCTTTGGCGGGCGCAATCCAAATTAGGTAATCGGGTCATTCTCTACACGCCGGTAGTGAAAGATGAACATTTTCTCAATGCAGTGTCCTATCTGGTTCGCCGTCTCGACGAAAACACGGGCCCCGAAAACTTTCTCTCCTATTCTTTCAATCTGACACCGGGCAGCAAGAGCTGGACTTTCTTAGAAAAGCAATTCGAAGAGGCTTATCGAATGAAAGATAACATTACGCACGCTCCTACCCGAACGCAAGATCGCAACAAGCCTTATGTTCCTGTAGCTCCGGCCGATGAATTCATCAACGAACCGGATACCGATTTCGACTTGCCTCAAAATCAACAATGGGTAGAAGGCATTATCCGCAAATGGAAAAAAGGAAAAGAAGAAGAACCGTTCATCCTGCCCTTACAGATAGGAGCTGAGACAGTGATTACCGAGAAGAGGCATGTTTACCTGGATCGTTGCCAGAACGACGAAGTGAGAATTTGCGAAATGTCTCAGGCCGACACCGAACAGATAAAGAAGATTATCGCCATTGCCGATGCCGATCCCACAGGTTGGCGACAGACGACTCTGGCCAAGCGTCATGAGATAATGTATGCGGCAGCCAATCACTTAGCCGAGATGCGGGGCGACTTAATCGGTTGCATGTGTGCCGTAACGGGCAAAACCGTTACGGAAGGCGATGTAGAAGTATCCGAAGGGATAGATTTTGCCCGCTTCTACCCCACTTCAATGAAGGCATTCGAGGCGCTAGAGAATACGAGCATCACTCCAAAGGGAACAATCCTGGTGATCTCTCCGTGGAACTTCCCTTGCGCCATTCCTATTGGCGGCGTCTCAGCAGCACTGGCCGGTGGCAACACCGTCATTCTGAAACCTGCCACCGTAGCAGCACCTGTGGCATGGATGTTTGCTCAGGCCTTTTGGGAAGCAGGCGTGCCTAAAGAAGCACTTCAGGTAGTGATTGCGGACAGAGAGGCGCTCAAAGTACTGACCACAGCACCACAGATAAAGCACATCATTCTCACCGGTGGCACGGAGACTGCGCTCAGCATCGCTAAAGCCAATCCGGCAACACCCCTATCAGCCGAAACAGGAGGCAAGAATGCAATCATTCTCACTGCATCGGGAGACAGAGATCACGCTATCATGAATGTGGTGACTTCCGCCTTTGGCAATGCCGGGCAGAAATGTTCCGCTTGTTCGCTGCTGCTGGTTGAACGATCGGTGTACGAGGATCCTTCATTCAAAGAGAAGTTGATTGACGCCGCTACCAGTATGCAGGTAGGCAGCGTATGGAATCCGGGCAGTGTAGTAGGCCCAATGATTACCAACAACAATGAAAAACTGCTGAAAGCTTTCACACTCGAATCCGGCGAAGAGTGGTTGGTTGCCCCCCACTTCCTCGACGAAAAGAAATACCTCCTTGCCCCTACCATCAAATGGGGAGTGAAACCGAGAAGTTATTCCTTCTCCACAGAGCTATTCGGCCCCATGCTTAGCGTTGTCTGTATCGAGAATCTAGAAGAAGGCATTCGGTTGGTGAACAGTCTCGACTATGGACTTACCTCCGGTCTACAGAGTTTGGATGAAAACGAACAAGCACTTTGGAGAAGGAGGATAGAAGCAGGCAATCTCTATATCAATCGAGGCATCACAGGTGCTATTGTCAACCGTCAGCCCTTCGGTGGCATGAAGTTGTCTGCCTTTGGTGGCGGACAAAAAGCCGGAGGCCCCAACTATTGCACCTCTTTCGTAAACATCGCCGATAAGGGAGCAAAGGATAAATTTCTGGATAATTATAAGGAAGCGTTCAAAAAAGAGTTTTTTCCATTCAAAGAGATGAGCAAACTTTATGGAGAACAAAACCTGTTTCAATACATCCCTGTTGATAGCGTCGTACTGAGGCTATTTCCTGATGACGACGCAGATGATGCCACAATGTTTTTTCAAGCATGCGAATTAGCCGGAGCTATGCCGACAATAAGTGTAACACCAGGGGATGAGCGAATTGCTCAGCTAAAAGGCTCAGGCCTTTTCGTTGAAGAAAAATCCTACGAAGAGTTTCTGGACAGTATGCATCTATTTGAACGCATACGCACCTGCTCGCCCAATATTCCGATGGAAATGCATGAGAGAGCAGCAAAAATCCAGAAATACATTGATACCACTAAACCTGTAAAAGAAGGGCGGGTGGAACTATTACATTACCTCAAAGAGCAAAGCATCTCGTTCGAATACCACCGTTATGGCAGTGTTACCGAGGCGCCCTCTTGCGAGATATAATAGTCTTTTAAGATGTAAGAAAGCCTTTTAGTCAGCGGCATATTCCGTATGCCGCTGCAATTTTACAACAGCATACGAACATGTCGCTTTGGCTTTAAGTCCCTTATTGCTTTACAGGAATAGAACGAAAGAATTGTACCATTGCAGAATCGTTGCCCATTACCAAACCTTCGGGATGAAATTGCACGGCAATCACCCCATATTTCTCCGATTCAAAAGCTTCTATTACTCCATCGGTAGCTCGAGCCGTAACTTTGAATCCGGGAGCTACATCCTTCACTGCCTGATGATGAAAGCTGTTTACCTGCAAAGAATCCTGTCCACTGATGCGGGCAAGGTACGATTTTGGAGTTACATAGATGGTATGTGTGCCAATAGCCTTTGGCAGCGATTGCCGATGCGCAACATTCTTCACATCATATTCTGACGGCAAGTCCTGATATAGCGTTCCGCCAAAGTAAACATTAATGGCCTGCATACCGCGACAAATGCCCACAAGAGGAATATGTTGCGTCACAGTCAGCTTGATGACAGCCATATCAAACGAATCACGAGGGAGGTTCACTTCCCCAAGCTTTGGAGAAGGCTTTTCACGATAGCGTGCCGGATCCACATCTTCACCTCCGGGTAAGATCACCGCATCCAACGTTCCTATCAGTTTCTTCAAACGGGCTTCATCTTCCATAAAAGGAATTAATACCGGAATATTTCCGGCTCGCAACACAGCATCAATATAGGCTCGAGGCACACTCGTTTCACCATTGTAATACGTATCTGCAATACCAATCAATCGATTATCCTGAGCAAGGACATTCGCCAAACTGACGAACACCAAGCTCACTAATAAAACTATTTTTTTCATCCTTATCTAAATATTAAAGAGAGAGTAACAATACATTGTTTTCGGTTACAATGTTAGTGAAATTCTTCCAAATACATAGCGCCCGTTAAAGCCAAATTGTTGTCCGGTACGAGAATAAACGAAATATCCTGCGCCCACATTGCTTCCGGTAGCCTTATCGGGATAAATATCAAAAAGATTGTTGGCACCTACCGAAAGCTTGAAACTTCTGGTAAAGTTATACCCCACTACCGCATCAGTCACCACCTTCGCACCGTACGTCTCCTGATCGGCCACTGTATTGGTAGCGGCATCTACTTCACCGAAATAGACATTGCGCAACAAGAAATTCCATTTGTAAGGAGAGTAACTAAGTGAGAAACTCCCTTTTACTCGAGGCACTGCGGACTCTATATAGATGCGACTGGCATCATCCAGATAAGAAGATTCTTTTCCTGCGAGCAATTCCGAAGAATGCACACCACCCACAATCGCTGTTTTGACTAAGGTACCCGACAAGTCAGCACGAAACAGTCCCGGACCTACCTTTTTATTATAAGAAAGTACCACGTCAACCCCTTTCGTTTCAGTATTAATGGCATTGGCAAAGAAACGAGCAGTGGAAGCTCCGGCCTGATTCAAAATGTTATAAATCTCTTTGTCTTGATCCGAAGCATCGGCCGCATTGCTACCCTTAAACTGTCCGGTGTAAATAACCCGATTGTCTATGCGAATAAAATAACCATCCACAGTGAGGTTGAAATCGCCAAAACGTCCTGTAAAGCCCGCACTGTAGTTATATGATTTTTCTTCCTTGAGATCGGGAATGCCCAATAAGTTAGCCAAGCGACTATCGTTGCGGAAAGTTCCCGATGAAATGATCACCCCGTCAGTGAACAAGCTTGAAGTAGCGCTGAAATAACGTTGATGAAGTGACGGTGCACGAAAGCCCGTACTAGCTGCTGCACGCAGTGCCCATTTATCATTCAACTTATAGCGAAGCGCCAGTTTCCAGTTCAGCGTAGAGCCAAAATCGGAATAGTTCTCAAAGCGCACCGCACCCGCCGCCAAGAGTTTAGGAGTCAGGTTCACTTCCGCATCCACATAAGCAGCTACCGAAGAACGAGATACATTAATCGCGTTTTCGGGACGGAATCCGGGGAATGCCTGCGCACCACCCGCATAGTTCTTACCATCGGCCGACTGCAAAGTCTGGATATCTCCATTGATATCAGAAACAAGAATATCATCTCCATTCGCATCCGTACCGACCTTCACTGCACGTCCATAGTCACGATAAGAGTTCTCATCGCCCGCTATAATCTGGTAATTCTCGTAACGATGTTCGCCACCAAATGAAAGATCAAGACCTGAAAGCAGATCAAAACGACGATGAATATCCAGATTGGTAGTGTTTTGCGTAAAACGATATCCACCATCTTCAAAACGTGTGGGAGATGCGTCCAGCAAAGAAGCATTCAGCGTGTTGGAAGTAACGAAATCAATGCTGTTTTTTCCGTAAGTATTTGAAAAGTCAATGTCCCATTCTCCCTTTTTGCCACGGATACCCGCTGATAGAGATTGATCTATATTGTCGGTATTAATTAACGGTAGGAAACCGTCAGGATAAAGATACTCGCTGTTTTGATTCAGCTGTGCAGGCTGGCGACGGAAAGCAGCCGATTCACCCTTTCGAAAGTTCAATCCTCCGAAAAAATAGAGTTCCGCATGCTCCGTTAGCGGCAAACTAGAGTTAAAGAAGAGTGCCCCACCCCTATTTTTTGACTGACCGATACGAGAGACATAGTCCGCTCTGGTTTTACCCAAACGAGCCAGTTCCACATCCGTCACATCCGCCCCCGTAGGGTTTGCATAGCGATCAGGGAAGTTATAATCTTTAAAGATAGTGCCTGTAAACTCCTTTTGGCGGTTGGTCGGATCACGAAAATCATACGAGCCACTCAGGTTGATGAAACCACCCTGTTTGCCCAACTTAAAGCCCAGATTGGCATTAGCTTGCACCGTTTCACCGTCTAACGTGCCTTCCGAGTTTTTCGAAAGATACCCTCCTGAAGTAAAATCCACCCTACCCTCAGCCGTATTATCTTCGAGAATAATATTAATCACCCCCGCAATGGCATCCGAGCCATACTGTGCCGAAGCACCATCACGCAAGATTTCAATACGCTTGATGGAGGCAACAGGAATAGCGTTCAAGTCCGTGCCAACAGCACCTTTACCAAATGTTCCGTTAATATTGATCAGCGATGTAGTGTGTCGGCGTTTACCGTTAATCAGCACCAACACCTGATCAGGGCCCAATCCTCGCAAGGAAGCCGGATCGATATGATCCGTTCCGTCACTGATCACCTGCGTGTTCGAGTTAAATGAAGGCACCACATAGTTCAGCAACTGATTCAGATTAACCTGAGCAGCCTCTTTAAAAATCTTTCGGTCAATCACATCAATCGGCGCCAATGACTCAAGGCGAGAACGGGGATGCGCCCTCGATCCCACTACTACCACCTCGTCTAATTCCTCACCGGCATAGAGCACAAAGTTTTGCACCACATCTCCTGCTCCTTCAACACTAATCTTCTTTTGCAACTCTTTATACCCAATATAACTTACTTTCAGCGTATAACTTCCTTTATTCAACCGCAGTGAATAATGTCCGTCCCCATCAGTAATCGTGCCAACACTCGTACCAACCACCTGCACGGTTGCTCCCGGCAATGCGGCATCATTATCATCACTCACCGTACCAGACAGCTTATTCTGCTGTGCAAAAGCCGTTCCACCCACAAGTAGTAGAATGAATAATCCTGCAATCTTTTTCCCTATCGTTCTTTTCATAACTAAATACCTTTCATTATTATAAATTTCAACACTGCAAAGATAGCGTACGTGAATGAAGTATAAAATCCACTAAATATGGTATTTTCATCACACGTTTGTGGTAGAGAACAAAAAGAGTGCATACATAAGCTATGGCAACTTTATACGATTATTAGTTGCTTTATTCAAACAAAGTAAGTATCTTTATAGTGAAAAGCAGATAGTCACGCAATTGCAGTACTATGATCACGCAGACGTGTGACCATGATCACAAAATTGAGGGATAATGGTCACACAACTGCGTGACCACCTACTTCTTTTATCATCACTGCTTAGACGTTCCGTTAAAAGCAGATAGATAACGTATTAACTAACAATAAAACAACATAGACCATGTCAGCAATGTATGACCTTGTAGAGAAGCCGAATCCAAAAGGAGACGGTGAGAAACAATTACTTTACCCACGTATCGTATCAAGCGGTACCATCAGCACGGAGAAACTTATTGAACGGATAACAGGAGCTTCCTCCCTGACACCCGGAGACGTGAAAAGTGCCATCATAGGAATAACCGATGTCATGGCAGAATATCTCAAAGACGGTTACACCGTAGAGCTAGGCGACATCGGTTATTTCTCTCCAAGCATCAAAGGACGTGGAGTATCCAATAAGAAAGAGATCCGTTCCACCTCCATCTATTTCGACAATGTGAACTTCCGTGCCTCAAAGAAGTTCCGCCAGAATCTATACGGAACATTAGAGCGTACGCAATACGGCTTCCGCAAATCATCCAAGATGAGTGATGAGAAACGCAAAGAACTTCTGGAGAAATATCTCGACGAACAAGCATTTATCACCCGCCCGGAATATACCAAACTTACCGGATTACTTAAAAATAAAGCATTGCAAGAACTCAAGATATTTGTAGAAAAAGGCGTACTTTGTACACGTGGCAGAGGTAACCAAACAGTGTTTATGAGAGCAGTGAAAGTGGAAGAAGGAGAATAAGAACAAAATAGTACAGAAGAAAGATGAATCAAATTACGCAAGAAAGCCAGAATATAGAGTATAAGCAAAGTTGGAGGGATGAATATCTGAAATGGATTTGTGGCTTTGCCAATGCTTCCGGTGGTAAAATCTATATTGGGATAGATGATGACTGCCATGTAGTAGGTGTGCCGGATGCCAAAAAGCTAATGGAAGATATACCAAACAAAATAGTCAATTATCTAGGTATCGTAGCAGATGTCAACTTACTCAATGAGGAGGACAACGACTATATTGAAATCAATGTTTCACCATCTAGCGTACCTATATCCTATCGTGGAATATATCATTATCGTAGCGGCAGTACCAAACAAGAATTAAACGGAAGTGCCTTACAGCATTTTCTATTGAAACGCCTGGGCCGAACTTGGGATGACTTACCTTGTGAATGGGCTACTTTTGATGACATAGACAAAGACGCTGTTGCCTACTTTTTCAAGAAAGCAGCCTCAGCCAAACGAGTAGCCAACAATATTGCCGATGATGATTTGCAAACCGTATTTCAGAATCTTGACTTAGTCACCGAAGAAGGAAAGCTAAAGAATGCGACGTTATTGCTCTTCGCCAAACGTCCTTCTCGCTTCTTCCCTCTTGTTCAATTTAAGATTGGTCGATTTGGCAAAAGCGATGACGATTTGATGTTTCAAGATATCGTTGAAGGAAACATTCTGCAAATGGCCGATAAAGTGATGGATATCCTAAAGTCCAAGTACCTTATCAGCCCGATACACTACGAAGGACTTCAGCGTATTGAATCTCTCGAAATTCCCGAAGAATCTTTACGTGAAGCAATATTCAATAGCATCATTCATAAAGATTATACAGGTGCCCCCATACAGCTAAGTGTGTATAACGACAAACTAATATTATGGAACGAAGGGCGTTTACCCGAAGGCTTCACCATTGGTACCCTACTAGGCAAGCACCCCTCAAGACCTTATAACAAAAACATTGCCGATATATTCTTCAAAGCAGGATTTATTGAAGCTTGGGGCCGTGGCATTTCCAAAATCATAGAAGGATTTATACAAGAAGGATTGAAAACACCGATCTTTGAAGCAACGATGGGTGGCATCATGGTAACTATAATAAGAAGCGAAGCAATTGCAAGTACCCCCCAAGTACCCCCCAAGTACCCCTCAAGTACCCCCCAAGTTATTCAAATAATAGGATCGGAAGATTTAGCTCACAAATTATTAAGCCTCTTTAAAGAAAAAGAAGAGTGCAAACTTGCAGATATCAGTAACGCTCTTGGACTAAATGACAGAAAGAATCTCCGAGAGTTATATCTTAAGCCATTATTAGAAGCAAAGATATTAGAGTTGAAGTATCCGGATGTGCCAAACCACCCTAAACAAATGTATCGGCTGGTAGCTATTAAATAAAAACATTATGAAAATAACTGCAAACAAATACACGCCTTATTTCCCCATTCACCCGAGCGAAATAATCAAAGACGAAATAGAATATCGCAGCATCGCACAAAGCCGCCTTGCCTCACAAATGGGTATTTCATATACATTGCTCAACGTGCCACACGATTGCATCGTGCGGCACGTTGGGGGATTTATGAAAACTGGATAAAGCACAGGTCGCAGACCTGCGCTAGCGAGGAGACTCCACATTATTTAATAGTTCAAAAATCACACCGCAAATTAATTAACATAAACGGCATTAATATAAAAGATATTTTCTTAAATTTGACGCAGCAAAACGACAGAGATATACACACATATCACCACCAAAGGATTTGATCAAATCAAAAATCCTTTGGATAAGTTGGATATTTAATTAAAATTTTAAAATGAATTTAGAATTAATAAATTGGATATATGCACCTGCTTAATTTTTTGCAACAGGATATAAATATATGATTTGTAGAAAATTAAACAAAGTGCACATACATAGATGTTAGGTGCCAAATTAAAAATCGCTGCTTGAGTTCAATATTCTAAGGAATTACTAAAAATCAAGAATATGAGAGAAAAAATTTCATTACAACAGGTTCTTCTTGAGATTGAAACATCTCAAAAGGAAATAAATAATTCAAAAAATAGAATTATGATTTTTCTTTTAGCTTCAACAGTTATTGTACTATTTTGGGCTACATCAATAGTAAGGTTTGACTTAATGTATATGTTAAGACTTTTTGTTTCAATTCCTTTTATATTTAATATAGCTGCTTGGCTTTTCTATATCTTTCAATATTTTCCATTTTTTTTTGGTAATCATAGATTTTACATGGAGCGAGAAAAGGATGATTATGATGACCCTGAGATGGAAAGATTAATATGGCATAGTCAAAATATTTCATATTCATTATATAAGCAAAAAAAGCTGGAGAGAATTATAATTCCATTATTGGCAATACAATTCATTTCATTGTTAACTTTTTTGATGTTCATATTTCAAATAAGGTAATAATATGAGAAGTGTAATTTTAGCATTATTAATTATACTCTCTCTTAACAATTTCGTTTTTGCTGAATCGTCTAACAAAATTACTATAAATGTTCAAGAGAAGCTTTATACAAACATTGATGTTTGTATAAAAAAGGATTCATTTGATATTCACCCGAAATTATCGCAGAATTCATCCTTCTCATTGGTTATACTTCCTTTGCCATTTAAGCTCTCTGAACAATATAGTTTTGTTTCTGCTCCTGATATAAAACTTGCAGCTATTGCTATTGGTGAAAGTTATTCAATAATTTCAATTATTGCTCCAGTAAATCCAATTATTCGATTTTCTATTAAAAATGGGTATAAGTTAATTGAAAATACTGAGGGGAAGTCATTAATTGAGTTTAACAATTCATTCCCTTATGTATCTCAACCAGAAAGAGAACTGTTTAAAATGCCTATTACAATTAAAGTTATAGACCTCATAATTAAATTACCTAAAGAATATAATGAAACAGAAGTTGGGGTTTCAGATTTTAAGTATATAAAAAGGGATAAACAAACTTATTCTTTTGATAAAATTAAACTTGATAAAGCAAATGAGGGTAAACATTGGATTGTTTTTCCTAGCCCTATAAAATCTAAAGTGAATTTATATCAATTAATTTTTGCTTTATTTGCAGGTTTTTTTACCCTTATTTTCCATTTTAGGGCGATTAAAACAAAAAATATTTATTGGATATTTACAGTCTTTATACTATCAGCTATAATTGTTGGTTTGTTTAGTTATTCAATATTTGCAATTCCGAAACCTTTGGAATTTATGGTTTGGAGTGCAGCCGCAATTCCTCATGCGATTTTTGGCTTTATTTTTTGTATTTATTTAATAATTGCAAAAAGGCTTCAAGCTTCATTGACTGGTCAAGTTACAATTAATAATTATCCTGCTCAAATAGCTACTGTTTTTTTATATAGAAAATTAGATGATGGTTCAACAAAACTAATTAATAAAATAAATGAACTAGATGATAGAGGACGTTATACTTTCTCAATTTGGCAAGGTAAAGGGATTTATAAGTATTTAATTAAATCCAAAATGCATATATCAAATGAAATTGAACGTAATAATATTGAAATTGTGCGAGGAGAGAAAAAGGAAATTCCTCCCATAAACTTAATGAGTGCAGAAATTACACAATAAAATTCGGCACCTAACATGGGCTCATACGCAACTGGGGGGGGGGTAAGTAGCGATGTCAAATGTACATTTTTTTTGTAACTTTGATGTATGTTGGAAATTTAGTAACTCCGATTCCCCAGCTGCGCATAGTCCCATTCGTTAGCGGTCATGCTAAAAAGATATTTAGCATATTGAAAGAGTTTCAACACTTTATTGAAATCTGACAAATTAAAGAATTAGGAATTTAAATTTGGAAGTATATTTTCTTTTTTTTAATTACATATTTTAATTACAAACATATGAAAATAAAACATTTAACGGTTGACAATTATAGAAATTTAAATTCAATAGAAATTACATTTGAAGACTCATGTAACTTTATTGTCGGTGAGAACAACTTAGGGAAATCAAACCTTTTAAACCTGCTAAATACAGTATTTTCTCGAAGAGCTTTTGGATATGATGATTTTAAAAATATAAAACTACCAATTAGAATTAGTTTACAGCTAAAATTGGCAAATGATGAGATTGGTCATTTTGAAGATCTTTTTGATTTAGAAGATTACACTATAATAAATATAACTTGTACTCAAATTTCACCGGACGAAAATATTGAATTTTATCATACAGAAACTGAAACCTACATTTCACCAGCACTCATTAGATGTGTGAATTTCATTTATTACGATTCTCTTAGAAATCCAATCTCCGAAATCAATTTTGACAAAGGACGTGGTGTAGGGAGATTCCTAACAAATATTGTAAAAGGCTACTTAAGTGAGAAAGAACTTCTTGCTGAAAATTTTATTGTTTCGAAAGAACTTGAAGATTTACTTTTGAATATTAACACCAAGCTATCAAAAATCAAAACATTTAAAGATTATAATGTTGATGCAAAAATAGATACTGACATTGAGAACTTGATACCTAAGTTAATATCATTGCAGGACGATAAAGGAGAATCGTTAACTAAAAGTGGATACGGCGTTCAATTTCTACTTTTAGTGACTTTATCAATATTAGATAAACTTCAAAGTATAACTGAGCAAAGAAGAGAAAAAGGAGTTTTTGAAAATGAAGAAACTGGTGAAAAAGCCATATCTCTTATTCTTGGACTAGATGAACCAGAAATACATCTTCATCCTTACATGCAGCGTTCTTTAGTGAAATATCTAAACAGAATAATTAATAATGAAAGTTCCGATTTTCAATTGCTTATAAAAGAACTATTCGGGATTGATAAATTTTTTGGACAGATAATTATTGCCACTCATTCGCCAAGTATAATACTTAATAATTTCAAACAATTTATTAGATTATATAGTAAAAATGAACATACCGAAATTATTTCAGGAAGTAATTTGGTACTTGGCGAACAGTTGGAAAAACACTTATTTCTACATTTTCCATTTATTAAAGAAGCATTTTTCTCTAGATGTGCAATATTCGTAGAAGGTGATTCTGAATTTGGAAGTTTTCCATTTTTTGCAGAAAAATGCAATATAGATTTTGATGACTACGGAATTTCAGTTATACAAGCAGGTGGTGATTCTGTTTTACAACTAATTCAATTAAGCGAGAAATTTGGCATTCCCTGTGTTGGCATTAAAGACAGTGACGGAGATAACTCTCCTACAGGGGTTATGAACCTATTTAAAACAAATGCACGAGACTTTGAAGCCGAGTTGATGTTTCTGATAGACAATGGAAAAGAATCTAAATTATATGATATAGTTGTAGAATACGACTCGGTAGGTGCTGAAAGAGAATTAGAACCTAAAGCAATTAACAAAAGAGCACATCAGAAATATGGATATTTAGCAGCTCCTATTAGTGCAAAATTAAAACTGTCGCAAATAGCAAAAACGGATATAATTCATTTAAAAGCATATTATTCTACATGGTTTTCAATAAATAAATCTCAACCTTTGGGACGCTTAATTGGGCTAAATCTGAGCGAAGAAGATATACCTCAAATATACAAACAAGTAATCACAACAGCTAAATCTCTGAGTTAGATGAACGAAAAATCAATAGAAACTATTAAAAATCGCATAGAGTCTAAACATAAAGGTGATGTTAAGCAACTTGAAGTGATTTTTTCACCTCATAATAGATTATTAGTCGAAGCTCCTGCTGGGTATGGTAAAACTCATACGATGGTTAGTAGAATTGCATATATGATTGCAACAAATAAAATTCCATCACCTAAAAGGCTATTAGCTCTGACTTTCAGTGTGAATGCTGCTTATAAAATAAAGAAAGATGTAAGTAAAAATATCCCTGAACTACTAGAAGGATTAGGGCTCGATATTCAAATAAAAGAAAAATCATTTGTATCAAATTATCATGGATTTTGTCGTTCACTATTGAAAAAGTATGGACAGAAGCTTCATCCAACTCTATTAAATCTTGATATATTACAATCAATTGATGATAGTGATGTAGCTAGTTTAATGAGAACGTTTAAAGGACTATCTACTGAAGATGCCGAATTTCTTTCTGAATTTAATAGCTCCGTAAAGAACATTTACGGTAAGAAATTAAGCGAAACTATTGAAAGATATAATTCAATCATAATATCTGAAATCTTACCCAAAAATGCAATTCCATTTAATGGTATTCTTACTTTGACAATTAAGCTATTAAAAGATTATCCTAACATCCTTACATTTTATCAGAATTACTATACAACTATTTTAGTCGACGAATTCCAAGATACTAATATTTTAAGTTATTGGTTACTTAATATACTAATCGTTGAAAAGACAAATATTATTTTTCTAGGTGACTCATTACAAAGAATATATGGTTTTATTGGAGCAGTTCCCAATTTATTGAACATTGCTCAAAAAAAATTCAAATTGAATACTATTGAGCTTGATAAGAATTATCGGTTTGCTTCTAACCAAAACATGCTACTTCTAGACAGAATAATTAGACAGAATGCAGTTACTCCTTTTAAGAATCCGAGTTTATTAAAATCCGATGTTGAATTCAAAATATATGATAACCAAGCTTCTGAATCTCTAGAGGTTGTTAGAAAATCTGTAGCACTGATTCAAGCAAATCCTGATTCACACGTTGCGATTATAGTAAAGCAAAGAGGACCGAACATAGATAATATTATTGACACATTCAATCATAATAACATTCCATTTTTTTATGGTCTATTTACTGACGATGATTCTAATTATATAACTTTTAATCGTAAATGTCTCTACGAATTTATAGAATTGATTCGAATACAAAGCAGAATTACAAAGAAACTTAGTAAGTTGCATATCGATAAAATCTCTGAATTGTATTTGGCTGACAACACTCCACTAATTAAAGCTTTATTTGAATTATTGAAAGTTTTTTGGTCTAGATTATTTAGTGATTATTCTTTTTTGTCAAATGAAGACAAAATTAATTTCATCAAAGACACTTTTGAACATAATGGATTGAAACAATTTATGGAATTTCTTGATGTAAATATAATTATCTCAACTGTTCATGCAGCTAAAGGACTAGAATGGGATTTCGTTATTTTACCAGATATGGAACAAGATTTATTTCCAAATTGGTTTGGTCTCTGTGGTGAATGCAAGTCTAGAAGTGATTGTAATTTAATCATTGATGCCTCTAAGGAAGCAAAATTTCTTGAAGAATTAAGCGTTTTTTATGTTGCTGTAACAAGAGCAAAAAAACAAGTATACTTTTCCGCAAGTAAGTCACAACTCACTAAATTCAATCCTAAAGAAAAAAATGTAAGTTGTTTCATGAAACTACCAGGTATCAATGTTATTTAAGAATAAATGCATATTAGCTAATTTAAAATTTCATTTTATTGCAACAGATGAAAGCACGAACCGCTAACACCCATAGCCTCGGTCATGTATGACTTGAACAACAGTTGTTTTATCTGACTGTTGGTGCTTTATTACAGATGAGAGCAGACCTCTCGGCGACGACTTTCAGGAGTAGTTACCAAACCACCTTATGCTGCGAATATCTAAGGATATTGGTGGTGAGCGATAAGGAAAAGCGGAGACGACGATTTCCGCAGGTATGAATACGTAGAGTTTGAGCAGAGTGTATAGGTTGTAATGTAAGCATTCGGTTAAGTGCGTCACCACGATATAATTCTAGTGCTTCCTTTTCCATATTTTTGTTAGATGTCTGAGCAAAACTTACAAAACATTCAGAGGGGATTTAGAGCTGTTCGTAGTTTTT